>Ga0073936_10002677_pt1 | contig 26288 bp, 26 predicted proteins | sample AliMusrvi5mmetaG_FD_87041 | JGI IMG/M metagenome (GOLD analysis project Ga0073936, IMG submission 87041) | Freshwater lake bacterial and archeal communities from Alinen Mustajarvi, Finland, to study Microbial Dark Matter (Phase II) - Alinen... | ecosystem: Environmental > Aquatic > Freshwater >...
GGCTTCGTTACGGCTCTCGCGTACCAGCTTTTTTTTTACTTTGCTCCGTTTCTATGGTCTTTCAATGTCACGCTTCCCATGAAGGAATATGTGCCGGATGCCCGTGGTGCACTTCTGGGGCCTCGCAGTGGTGTGCAGGTCTATGCTCTTTATGGGCTTGTCCATCTGATCGTCGGTGTTACATTTGTGCTCTATTTTTTTATCGGTAAAATCCATTCGTCTTCTTTGCGTTTGAGTCTGTTGATTTTGTTCGCATTGCCTGCGCTGCTGTTTTTTAGAGAAGTTGGCTTTACAGCGCCCATGGCGGAATATTCGCGTTTTGTCCTCAACGACAGACCCGGTATTTTGTTTATTCTTTCGATGCTGGGAGGCACGCTGTTTCTTTCACTCTTTTTAAATAGGCCCCTTGGACTTACGCTCATCCTTGCGATTTTACTGTTCCCCGTGTGCATGGTCGCCTCGAGCGCCTATTCAACCATAGACTACAATTTCATTCTTTTTCCAGCCCTAAAAATTCTTCACGGATGTCCCTTGAATCAAACAGGTTTCCAGTATGATCATCTATTGTCATTACTGGCGGTGGTGTGGATGAAGCTGGGGTTTTCTTTTTACACCTTTAGTTTTGTCGGCCAGATTTCAGTGTATGCTTTTTTTGTGGGCTTGTATCTTTTTGGGTGCCGTTTTTTCAAACACAAAGGCTATGCCCTTTATCTAGTGACCAGCGCCGTGCTTGTCAGAATGTACGGGAATATCGCAGACATCATCCAGTGTTTTCAAGTCACGCCGTTGAGGCTTGACTGGTGGTTTGTTGTTCTGTTGACTGTTTTTTATAAAGGGGAGTCTCATTGGCTGGTGGGAATGGTCCTGGGTTTTTTATGGGTGTTTCACCATGCCTTTGGTGTCATCTATACCCTGACCTACGGGGTGTTTGTTTTATCTCTTTTTGCGGTGGATGTGATGTCAAAAAAAGCTTCTTTGAAGCAGACTTTGCGGAACTATGGGGTGCTCTATGCAAAAAACTTGCTCCTCCTAGGTCTCTCTGTTTTGCTTTACCGGTTGTTCTTTGCGTTTGGACAACATGCCGCATCGGTTTATCGGCAGCAGGGCTTCAACTTTATCCGGATCCTCCCGCAGTCCTTTTACTGGTATGTTCCTGTGATGCTCAGTCTTGTTTTTATTTTAAATTGGCGGAGCAGGCGTTTTCTGTCGGAGCGTTCTTTCCGTTCAGCCTATTTCTTGATTTTTCTTGCGATCGGGAATTCCTTGTATTTTTTTGGCCGTAGCCATGAAAATAACATCATTAACATTTCCAGCATTCTGCTGTTTTGCTTGTTTCTTTTGTTTGATCTGTTGCAATCAGAATGGGAGAGATATTCTCCTTCGAGATTTTCCAAATGGATCCTGCCGGCATTGGCGGTTGTTTTTATTGCCGGGATAAGTTGCGTCTATTCAGGCAGAGGGTCTGAGAGGATCCGGCGACAGGCTGACAATCTTCGGAATATATTTTCATATGACTACGGCAAAAAAACGAGATTTCATCACGATGTAGAGATCGTGAAAAAATTGACCCGTTCCAGTCCGAATGTGACATTTGTGAGCGTAGAGGATGGCTATTATTATTATGAAGGGGGGTATGCCCCCCAAAATACATACAGTGCTACAGATTCTAGGCTTTTTTTGTTAAAGGACTATAGGAGCTTTCTGGAAAAACCGCTTCAAAATGGGCATTATCTCGTAATGCCGGGGATTCCCACGAACAATGATGACCCGTTTTATATCAATGCGCCTCATTTCGGGGCAGTCCTCTCCACACTTCACGCGAAATGTATACAAGTCGGTCCTGAAATGTTCGTTATGTCAGACAATCCGATAGGCTGATTCCCTTTAATTCATCAATTGCTGTTTCTTTAGGGATTTTTTTTATGAGATGTTTCCGATGTCGAAAATGAAGGATTTTGTTAATAAAGCCCCGTTGCTTTTTTGGGGTTCGCTGGTCACGCCGTTTATTCTTTCAAGCTTTGTCACGGCCGTAGCCTACCAACTGTTTTTTAATTGCGCCGCCTTTATTTGGTCGTTGAATGCCACGTTGCCGACCCGCGAATTTCTGCCCGATTTTCGTTATTTCATGGAAGGGTCGCGCAATGGGATGCAGGTTTATGTTCTTTACGGCCTTACCCATATTATTGTCGGGACAACCTTTTTTCTTTATTGCTTTATAAATAAGACCTCTGTTCCCGCGCTGCGGTTAGGCTTTCCGTTGCTGTTTGCGTTGCCTGCGTGGCTATTTATCAAAAAGGTCGGTTTTATTCCGCCCATGGCGGAATATTCGCTCATTTCTATTTGTAGCATTTCTGGGATCAGCTTTATTGCGTCGGTTCTGGGACTCACGGTGACCCTTTCTTTTTTAATCGTCAAACCCCGCAGCCTTGCGATCACTGTTGCGATCTTGCTATTTCCCGTATGTGCGGTCCCCCCGAGTGCTTATTCTATGGCTAATTATGAATTCATTCTTTTTCCCGCCATGCGAATCCTCCATGGCTTCCCTCTAAATCAAACCGGTTTTCAGTATGATGCTTTATTATCATTGTTGGCAGCGTTTTGGATGAAACTCGGATTCTCTGTTTATTCTTTCAACATCATGGGCCAGATTTCAGTCTATGCTTTTTTTGTGGGGCTGTATCTTTTCGGGAGCCGCTTTTTTACGCAAAAATGTTATGCGCTTTATTGGCTGATTAGCGCGGTACTTGTCCGAATGTACGGAAATGTGGGGGATATTGCGAGGGAGTTCCAAGTGACCCCCTTGAGGCTTGATTGGTGGTTAGTTGTGTTGGTAGCTTTTTTTTATAAAGGGGCTTCCCATTGGCTGATGGGGCTGGTACTTGGTTTTTTGTTGATGTTCCACCATGCTTTTGGTGTCATCTACGCGTTGGCCTACGGCCTGTTTCTTCTATTTCAGTTCGGGATGGACGTATTATCAAGGAAAGATTCAATGGCGCAGGTTTTTCGCAGCTACGTGATACTTTACGCAAGGAATTGTTTTTTTATCGGCATTGCCCTTCTGTTTTATTATTCATTTTTCGCGTATGGCCCGGAATCCTCATCGGTTTATCGGCTGTATGGTATCGGATTTATTCCGATCTCCCGGCAGTCCTTTTTCTGGTATGTGCCGGTGGTGCTGAGTATTGTTTTCATTCTGAATTGGCGGAACAGGCCGGTTTTGTCCGAGCAGCATTTCCTGTCAGGGCTTTTTCTGATCTTGCTTGCGATCGGGAATTCCCTTTATTTTTTTGGCCGGAGCCATGAAAATAATTTGGTTAACATTTCCAGCATTTTACTGTTCTGTTTATTTCTGTTGTTTGATTTGGTCCATTCCGAGTGGGAACGCCGCTCCCATTCGAGGACGTCGTGTTGGCTGTTGCCGGCTCTAGCGATCGTTTTTATTGTCAGCATAAGTTGTGTTTATTCCGGCAGGGCTTCTGAGAGGGTCGGACAACAGGTGGAAAGTTTTCGGGCGCATAAAGCGGATGGCCGTGATCGTGCCCTCGAGTCTTTTCTTCGTGAGCATACGGCGCTTATAAAAAAGATCACTCGCTTCAGCCCTAAAGTGATATTTGTAAGCAAGCTTGGTTCGTATTATTGCTACGAAGGCGGGTACGTCCCTGAGAGCTCCTACGTTGTCGCTTCGAGAATGATCATGAAGGATCTGGTGGATTTTTTAAACGCGCATTTGGCGGATGGATATTATATAGTAATGCCTATGCATGATCTTTATTCCTTTGGCGAAGTAATGGAGAACCTTCGGGCGCGTAATAAAATGGTCTATCCTAGCGTTTCCATTTTTTCCAATAACGAGATCGGATAAACTTTTAATCATGAAATTCATAAAGACCCGGTGTCCCATTTGTTTGTCTTTGGAGGATTCTGAGGTCCTGTACCCGAAGAACTTTGAAGACGGGGACCTGAGCGCGGATGTGTATTCAGCCCGAAAAATGCCGGATCGAATTCACTACCAGATTGTTCGCTGCAATCATGACGGCATGGTCCGCTCAGATCCGGTCCCTGAAGAGTCGTTCGTGAATGAGCTTTACAAGCAAAGCAAATTCACTTATGAACAGGAAACGGATAATCTTGCTACCACCTACATGGCAGCGCTCGAGCCTGTTTTGCGGCATTTGCCTAAGGAAGCAAGGATTCTGGAGGTTGGTTGCGGGAACGGATTTCTTCTCAAAGCCCTTTTTGGAAAAGGTTATGTAAATGTTTGTGGCGTTGAGCCCAGCCTGGAAGCTGTGGCTAAAAGCGACAGGTTGATCCGTGATAAGATCACGGTCGACGTTCTTGGCCCTGAGACTTTCAAGTCCAGTACTTACGATTTGGTCTGTTTTTTTCAAGTGCTTGAACATATGCGGGATCCGAATGCTTTCCTGAAAGTTTGCCACGATCTACTCGTTCCCGGAGGTTTTGTTGTGGCGTTTAATCACGACGTGGAAAGTCTTCAGGCAAAGATCCTCAGGGAAAAAAGCCCTATCATTGATATTGGGCATTACTCGCTTTTTAGCAAGAGAACCATGGAAAAGATCTTCCGGAGGAACAACTTCTCGCTTGTTAAGATGTATTCACCATGGAGTGTTGTTTCGCTAAGGCATATTATGTTGATGGTAACTTTTCTTAATGGGATTAAAATGAAGTTGTTGGGGGGGGGAGAAGGGTTGTGGGGGCGTTTTCTGAGTCATCGAGTGCGCGTTCAGCTAGGGAACCTTTGTCTGAGTGCCGTAAAGAAATGAGGGGTATGAAACTGGATCGTGAGCAAAAGGCTTTAAGACGGTGGATCCTTGAATTCAGTCATCGGCAGCATCTTTCCCATTTGGGGTCCTGCCTCAGTGCGGTCGATATCCTTGCGGCGGTATACAAGATTAAAAAGAAAAGGGAGCGGTTTGTGCTGTCCTGCGGGCATGCTGGGATTGCGCTTTATGCTGTTCTTGAGAGATGCGGGCTTTTGAAAACCGCCGAAGTGGAACGCCTCCATATACACCCCGACAGAGATGTTAACAATGGGATCGATGTTTCAACGGGCAGTCTTGGGCAGGGACTCCCGATCTCGGTGGGGATGGCTTTGGCGGACAGAAGAAAAAATGTTTATTGTCTCATTTCTGACGGGGAGTGTGCGGAGGGCAGCGTCTGGGAAGCCCTGCGTGTGGCGTCGGAACAGAAGCTGAGCAATTTGAAAATCATTGTGAATGTGAATGGCTGGGGGGCTTACGACCCTGTTTCTTCGTTTTTACTCTTAAAAAGATTGAGAGGGTTCGGCTGTCGTGTGAAAAAGGTGGATGGACATGCTCCCGCTCAGTTGTGCCGGTCCTTAAAGGCCCCTTCAGCGCGTCAGCCACTTGTGGTATTTGCTGAGACAAATGCGGAACAGTTTCCGTTCCTTAAGGGGCAAGATGCCCACTATCATGTGATGACGGACGCTGAATATGAAACCGCCAAGGACCTTTTAACATGAAGCCGCCTGTGTCCATGATCAGAATGCGCCGGATTTTTGCTGATACCCTTCACGCAAAGATGCGGAAAAACCAGAAAATATGGGTGGTGACGGGGGATCTGGGTTATAAAATGTGGGATCCGATCCGGAAAGATTATCCCCGACGGTTTATCAATGTCGGCGCTGCGGAGCAGCTGATGGTGGGGGCGGGAGTCGGGCTGGCGTTGGAAGGGAAGATTCCGTTCGTCTATTCCATCACCACTTTTTTGCTTTACCGGCCTTTTGAAACGATACGAAATTATATTCACAGCGAAAAAATTCCGGTGAAGCTGGTTGGCGCCGGAAGGGATTATGATTACATTCACGATGGCATTTCACATTGGGCGCCGGAAGACAAGGCCGTTATGAAGCTATGCAAGAATATCCGTTCCCGGTGGCCAGAAACGCCCGAGGAGATCCCCGGTCTTATCGAAGAGATGATCGCCAACGATCAGCCTTATTACGTGAATCTGAGAAAATGAACGCATTTCTGTCTTAAGGAGCCCCTCTTATGGCCAAGAAAATTTCCGCCGTGATCGCATGCTATAAAGATGAGCAGGCGATTCCCCACATGTACCGGAGGCTCATGGACACGTTCATCAAGATGGGCGTAGATTACGAGATTATCTTTGTCAATGACGGGAGCCCGGACAACACGGAAACCCTTTTGGCGGAGTTGGTCCAAAAGGACGGCCATGTAGTCGCTGTGAACCATTCCCGCAATTTCAGTTCTCAGATGGCTTTTACAAGCGGGATGGATATCGCCACAGGCGATGCTGTCGTGTTGCTTGACGGGGACCTTCAGGACCCTCCGGAGATAATCGAAAAGTTTTACGAGAAATGGAATCAGGGTTTTGACGTGGTCTATGGTGTCCGGACGAAGCGGGAGGCCCCTCTATGGATGCAGATGGCCTACAAGGCGTTTTATTTTATTTTTCACAAGCTTTCTTATGTAAAAATTCCCCTGAACGCCGGCGATTTTTCACTCATAGATAGAAAGGTCGTGGAAGTGATGAGGTCTTTTCCCGAAAGGGACCGCTTCCTGCGCGGGTTGAGGGCCTGGACCGGCTTCAAGCAAACAGGCGTTGATTATCTCAGACCGGAACGCATGTTTGGTAAAACCACGAATAATCTGTGGAAGAATATGAACTGGGCGTCAAAAGGGATATTCTCTTTCTCGTATATCCCGCTCGAGCTAATGTCTTTTTTCTCAGCACTTGTGTTTATCGTGGCCGTTCTGGGGATGATTCTTCAGATCATGTTCAGGCTGTTGTGGCCCAGCATGGCGCCGCGCGGAGCGACAACCATGATCATCGTGGTGTTGTTTATCGGAGCGATCCAGTTGCTGGGCATCAGTGTGCTGGGTCAGTATATCGGGAAAATATTCGAAGAAGTGAAACAACGGCCGAAATATCTTGTGAAGAGTATCTTCCGCAAAGATCCCTCCTGAGGATGAAAGAAAAATCTGTCTCAGAAAAGCCGTCCGGCGAAACGTGGCAGCCGTTGCCGTTTATCGCGCCTGATAGTTTTATAAACAGGATCCTTTTTGCTCTGAGGCTTTTTTTGGACTTTCAGGTCGCGACGGTATATCTGGACGTGAAGAAGGTGTTAAGGAGGGCCGAAGGGGATATATTGGAAGTCGGTTGCGGAGCACAGCCCTACCGTCATTTAATCCCGCCAGGGGTCAATTATTGCGCGTGTGATTCTGAGGAGAGCAGAAAATTTTCTTACAAAACCGAAGGTGTCATTTATTTCGATGGGCGGAATTTCCCCTTTTCCCAAGAGACTTTCGATATGGTTTTTCATACGCATGTTTTGGAGCATGTCTATGACTGCGCGCTTTTTTTGTCGGAATGCCACCGGGTGCTCGCTTCCAGAGGAAGGATGTTTTTTACGGTCCCTTTTGCCGTGCGGTATCATTACATCCCTAATGATTACTGGCGGTACACACCCGCTTGTCTAGAAAAACTGCTAAAGGCTGCGGGTTTTACAAATATCGATATCCACGCAAAAGGGAGTGATCTTGTGGTCGCCCTTACGAAATTAAACACGGTTTTTTATAGGATCATTTTCAAAAAACACAAGAGACCCGTTTGGCGGTTGGCTGCGCCTTTATTTTTTTGCAGCCTATTTGGACTGCCTATTCTTTTTATGACCGTTCTCGGCCATTTATGCCTTCTGTTGAAGCTGGGTTCCCCTGATGATCCTTTAGGTTATTCGGTTTATTGCGAAAAATAGACTTGCCTGCGCGATGCTTGGAGTGGAAGAATAAATCATGAAACCTTACATTGTGGCGATGACGGGAGCCAGCGGGGCGGTGTACGGGATCAGTCTATTGCGGGTCCTGGATGAAGCGGGGATTCCCGTGGAGCTTGTTGTCTCGGACACGGCGAAGATCGTGATGCGGGAGGAAATGGGAAGCGAGGCGAGACTTCCGGAAGTCTCACGCATGTTCCGCATCCATGATTTTCACGACTTTACGGCACCGATCGCGAGCGGGTCTTATCCTGTGGAAGGGATGGTCATTATCCCGTGCAGTATGGGGACACTGGGGGCGATCGCGTCAGGCCTCTCCCAAAATCTTATCCAGCGGGCGGCGGACTGCACGATCAAAGAAGGCCGCAAGCTCATTCTGGTGCCGAGGGAAACTCCTTTAAGCGCCATTCATCTCGAGAACATGCTCAAGCTTTCGCGCCTGGGTGTCAGGATCGTGCCGCCGATGCCCGCGTTCTACGGCGCTCAGCAGACCGTTTCCGATCTGGTGGATTTCGTGGTCGGGAAAGTCCTCGATCAAATGGGTATTTCTCACGCACTTTATCCCCGGTGGATCGGAAAAACAGGCATGAGGACTGAGCCATGAGGCCCGAGGTGTCGCTCAAGGCTCAGGGCTCAAGGCTCAGGGCTAAAGTCGCGATCGATCTCGCACCATGAAAGATGCCCCACTTTTGCGGATCGGTAAGATCCGTTACCTGAACTGCTTGCCGTTTTTTTCCGGTCTTCCGGAGCTGCTTCGCGCCAAAGGCATCGAAGCCGGGACGAGCTATTTTGAATCGTTTCCCGCCGAGATCAACCAGGCCATGGAAAAGGGGGAGATCGACGCGGCCCCCATTTCTTCTCTGGAATATCTTCACCATCAGGACGATTACCTCTTGCTTCCGGATCTCGCGATCGGAACGCGTCTTTTCGCGCGGAGCGTGCTGCTCCTTTCCAGGAAAAAGATCGAGCAACTGGACGGCACGGTGATCGCTCTCTCCCGGGAGAGCCTCAGTTCCTCGGGGCTTTTGAGAATCCTTCTCGGTAAAAAATACAATCACCGCTGCACCTTTGAGGTGACAGATCAGGATCCCGAGGCGATGCTCCGGAAGTACCCCGCCGCGCTTGTGATCGGAGACCAGGCGCTTTTCTGCCAGCCCAAGGAGCTGGTCTACAAATATGACCTGGGGGAGTTGTGGCAATCCTGGACCGGAAAGCCTTTCGTGTTCGCGCTTTGGGCTGCGCGGAAGGATTTCGCGCGCCGGCATCCTGAGGCGCTCCGGGCTTTCGCGGAGGCCTTGAAAGAAAATCTTCTGAAAAACCTCGCCGGACCGGAGGATCTTCTGAAACAGGCGCTCGGCATCGCCCCCGCGGACAAGAGATTCTGCCAGATGCTCGGCTATTTGGTGAATCTTCAGTACACCCTGGACGCGGATATGAAAGACGGTGTGACGCGTTTTTTCGAGTTGGCGCATGAAGAAGGACTCGCTTTGTCAGCCCCCAAACCCCTCGAATTCTTCCAATAAATGAAAAACCCTGAGCAGATCCTCCGGAAACGACTGGACGGTGGTCGTCTGACCCTGGAAGACGGGGTGCGGCTTTATGACTGCAATCTTCTGTCCTTGGGTCAAGCCGCGCGGAAGCTGACGACGCGCCTCCTGACGGATGCCGTGACCTTTGTGGTGGATCGCAATATCAGCTATACCAATGTCTGCACCATCGGTTGTGATTTCTGCGCTTTCCACTGCGCTCCCGGAGCGGCCGGCGCGTACGTGCTTTCTAAAGAACAGATCCTTGAGAAGGTCCGGGAACTCGCGGATTTAGGCGGCACTCAGGTGCTGATCCAGGGGGGCGTCCATCCGGACCTTCCTCTCAATTACTATCTGGAGATGGTCCGTACGATTCATGAGAAATTCCCCCGGATCCATATCCATTCTTTTTCCGCCATCGAAATGGACACGCTCGCGAAGAAAAACAAGATCCCCTTGCCGGAGCTTTTCCGGATGTTCCAAGCGGCCGGGCTCAATTCTATGCCGGGCGGCGGGGCGGAGATCCTGTCGGAGCGCGTCAGGCGGCTCATCAGTCCGGCCAAGATCTCCTCGGACCGTTGGCTGGAGGTGATGGCGATCGCGCACGAGGTGGGACTCAAAACGACCGCGACGATGGTTTTTGGGCACGTCGAGACGAAGGAAGAAAGGATCACGCATCTTCTCCGGCTTCGTGAACTGCAGGACCGGACGGGGGGCTTCCGGGCTTTCATTCCGTGGAGTTTCGTCCCCGAAAATACAGCCATGAAAGATCTGAAAGCCGCGGGAGGAGACGATTATCTGAGGACCGTCGCGATCTCGCGGCTGATGCTGGACAATATCGGGCATATTCAAAGCGGCTGGCTGACCGAAGGATTAAAGCTCGGCCAGATCGCGCTCGCGTTCGGTTGCGATGACATGGGCGGGATATTGATCGAAGATAAAGTCCTGGAACCCACCGGGATCAAGGTCCGCACGCGAAGGGACGATCTTGTGCGGCTCATCCGGGATGCCGGGTTCATTCCTGTCCAACGGGATACGAATTATGAGGTCGTGAAAATTGAAGGGGAGGTGAGTGATGCCCGTGCCTGATAAGACCTTTATCCGTCAAGCCTTTGATTCGATCACGCCGCGGTATGATTTGTTGAACCAGATCCTGAGTTTCGGGATGTCGGCGGCCTGGCGCAAGCGCTCTGCCGAGCTAGTCCTGAGCGATCCGCGTTTTACTCCGAAGACGATCCTGGATCTCGGCTGCGGCACGGGGAAATTCCTGGAGTGTTTTCTGAGGGGTAGGTCCTGGGAAAGCGCGACCGGGGTGGATTTCTCGGTCGCCATGCTCCAGAAGGCGCGCGAAACGGTTTCAGGGAATGTCTTGTGGCTTCAGGAAGATTTCGATTCCTTGCCCTTTCTGGAAAAGAGTTTTGATCTGGTGGTCTCGGCTTTTACCTTGCGGAGCGTCCAGAGGATCCCGGACTTTCTGGCGTCCATTCACCGTATCCTGACACCGGGGGGAAGGGTCGCGTTTCTCGATCTGACCCGCCCCCGGAATTTCTGGGCCCGACTCTTCTTTTATCCCTATCTGAAAATGATACTGCCGCTTCTGGGCTGGCTTCTTTCGGGAGACCTGAAGGCCTACGGTTTTCTGTCCGATTCGGTACGGAAGTTCCAGCCGCCGGAGGAGACGATGCGGCTCATGCAGGCCGCCGGCTATCGCGATTGCACGAGGAAGTCCTTTGCTTTTGGGGCCGCGACGCTTATCATAGGCCAAAAATAGCCTTGAGCAATGAGCCTCAAGCCATGAGTCTCCGTTTTCTCATGGCTCAGGCCTCGGGCCTCATGGCTCCCCCAGAAATATGATTTTTAGAGGCTCATGCAAATGGATATCGACCAAAAAATATCGGATTTAGGACTGCAGCTGCCTCTCGCGCCAAAACCCGTGGGGCTTTATCAGCCTTTCGTGGTGTCGGGGAAGCTCGCTTTCCTGAGCGGGCAGATCTCCAAAGACGCGGCCGGTAAGATCACTGCGGGGAAGGTCGGAAAAGAACTTACCTTGGCTGAGGGACAGGCCGCCGCGCGGCTTGCGGCCCTGAACGTCCTGAGCATTCTGAAACATTTGATCGGTTTCGAGAAGATCAGACGTATTGTCAAAATGACCGGGTTTGTGCAGACTTCGCCGGATTTTTACGAGATCCCGGCAGTCCTGAACGCGGCTTCGGAACTTTTCGGGGAAGTCATGGGGGAACAGGGTCTTCACGCGCGTTCCGCCGTGGGGATGGCCAGCCTCCCGATGAATGCCGCCGTGGAGATCGAACTGATCCTTGCATTGAAATAGCGCCTTTTGTCATTCCCGAGCGTTTGGGGCGTGGGATCCGACCTGGATTCCCAATGAAACACGTGGGAATGACAAAAGTTCTTCAGTTGCAGAAAGGTTTGGCATGAAAGGTTTTCTGAAATTTATTGTTGTCTTCGCCGGTATCCTCCTTTTAAGCGCGCTTCTGGCGCCGCTCGTCCATCGTTTCCTGCCGTATGGATTTCCGCGGATATTCAACAGGATCGTCATGATCCTGGCGTTTCTTGCGACCGTGGTTTTCGTGCGCTTTCGCAAGGAAATGTTCGTGTCTTTCGGCATGGATTGGCGCAAGGACAGTCTTCGCTTCTTCGGAACGAGTTTTCTCACGGTGACCGTGGTCCTGATGGTTTTTACGGCGATACAGCTTCTTGCGGGGAACGCTTCCTTTTCGCTCCGCGATATGCCGTGGCAGAAGTGGCTTTTTAAATGTGCCGGAGGCGTCGCCGGGGCGCTTTTGATCGGCGCTCTGGAGGAGTTTTTTTTTAGAGGGGTCATTTTCACCTCTCTTCGGGACAAATTACTCCGGGGAAGTATTCCCGTTGCGATGGTCCTGACGAGTCTTTTTTACGCGTCACTTCATTTCGTCAGTATCCGGAAGCCCGTTCTCAGCCCGGAGCCGGGGTTCATGGACGGCCTTCGGATGATCGCGGCGCCGTTCCAGTCCTTCGCGCAGTGGCAGTCGGTGTGGCCGGCCTTTATCGGGCTTTTTCTCTTCGGGATGATCCTGAATTATTGTGTTGTGAGAACTCGGTCGCTTTACGCTTCGATCGGACTACACGCGGGAGCCGTGTTCTTCGTGAGGATCGTCGGCTTTTTTATCTGCTTCCAGGAGAAAAACGTGCTTTTCTGGAGCACGAAGAAAGTCTACGACGGCGTCCTGGGATGGATATTCCTGCTTTTGATCGGGGGAATCCTCAGCACGCTTTTCAAAAAAGCGGATTCCCTTACAGTCACCCAATCGCCAAGGATCGATACCCATGACCACCTTCAATAAAGTGACCCGCGAAAAAGTTCTGGAGTGTCTCAAGCAGGTGGAGGAGCCTATCCTCAAGGAGGACCTTGTTTCGCTGGGTCTCGTGCGGGAGATCGAGATTGACAAGAACCATGTTTTTCTTCATTTGGAGTCTTCCTCGGAGGACCCGTGCCTGCAGGACAAATTACGCGCGCTGATCGTCCAGGCCGTTCGGGAGGTGGGGGCGAGCGGCTGTGAGGTGCAATTTTCGGGCCCGCCTGAAAAGCAGGACGAGGCTCGCCCTTCCTCGCAGGGCGGCAAGCCGAAATGCGGGATGAACGAGTCCCTCATCCACCCGATCGCCGGAGTGAAGCACGTGATCGCGGTGGCGAGCGGCAAAGGCGGCGTCGGGAAGTCGACCGTGGCCGTGAATCTGGCGCTGGCCCTGAAGCAATCGGGCGCGCGTGTGGGCCTCATGGATGCGGATATCTACGGGCCGAACATTCCGATCATGCTTGGTATCCCTCCGGAGAAACGTCCGGAGGTTGTTGAGGGAGGGAAGATACAGCCTCTTGAGGCGCACGGCGTGAAGGCGATCTCCATCGGATTTTTCGCGAATCCCGAACAGCCGGTGATCTGGCGCGGGCCGCTCCTTCACAAGACCATGGAGCAGTTCCTCCACCGGGTCGATTGGGGAGAACTGGATTTTCTTGTGGTCGATCTGCCTCCCGGGACGGGCGACGTTCAGCTGTCGCTTTCACAGTGGGTCAGCTTGGCGGGGGCCGTGGTGGTGACCACGCCGCAGGAAGTGGCGCTCTCCGATGTCCGGAAAGCGGTGAATATGTTCCGCCAGCTTGAGATCCCGATCCTTGGCGTTGTGGAGAATATGACCGGTCCGGTTTTTGGCCGGGGAGGCGGGGAAAAAATGGCGGCAGTTTTCCAGATACCCTTCCTGGGCGATATCCCGCTCGAAGTCCAGATCCGCGAATGCGGGGATTCAGGACTGCCGGTCGTGATCGCGCATCCCAAGAGCTCCGTCAGCGAGAGGTTCGTCAAGATCGCAGAAGCGGTGCGGCATGCCTTACAAAAAAAATTATAACCCTGCAAACACCGGGTCTTTGCAGGGCTCAGAGAGGGGTTTCAGAATGGCCAAAAAATCAGCGGTGAAGGGCGAGGTAAGATTCCAGGAAGTGGTCCGCGAGATGCTGACGCTTTTGGGCGAGGATCCCAAGCGCGAAGGGCTCGAGAGAACTCCGGAGCGCGTCGCGAGATCGCTTCAGGATCTCACGCAAGGTTATAAGCAGGACGTCAAAGCCATCCTGAAAAACGCGGTTTTCACGGAACCTTATGACGAGATGGTGATCGTCAAGGATATCGAGATCTTTTCACTTTGCGAGCATCATATGCTGCCTTTTTACGGCAAGGCTCACATCGCCTATATCCCGAACGGAAAGATCATCGGTCTTTCCAAAATCCCGCGCGTGGTGGAGATCTTCTCCCGGCGTCTCCAGGTGCAGGAACGCCTCACGACCCAGATCGCCGAATGCCTGATGGACGCCCTGAAGCCCAAGGGGGTTGCCGTCGTGATTGAGGCGCTGCACCTTTGCATGTCCATGCGTGGTGTCAAGAAAGCCGACGCCTACACCATCACCAGCGCCATGCTCGGCGCCTTCCGAAAAGACGCCCGCTCCCGCAGCGAATTCCTCAGTTTGATCCGGCTGAAGAGAGAGGAATAAGATTTTTGTCATCCCCGCGGAGGCGGCACTGGCTCTCATAAAGTTTTTATTGAAAGCGAGTGCCGCACTAAGCTACCGATAAAGATTAATAGGAAGCTTAGTGCGGGGATCCAGGACTGGATTCCCGATTAAAGCATTCGGGAATGACATGCGGAGCTTACTTTTCGGAAGGAATGCCTAACTTCTTCTCTAATTCCGAGACTTTTTTCTTGAGAGAGCGGACGTCGTCTAAGGTTTCCGCGGAGCGGAGCTGGGCGCCGAACTGTTTCCTCATTTCCGCGTAGGGCCTGGCGGGCTGGCCGAAGTAGATCTGTTTTCCGGGGACTTTCTTGTTGGAAGGGAAGCCCGCGCCGGCGCCAACCATGGCCCAATCGCCGATCTCCACGTGATCCCCGACCCCGACACTGCCGCCCATGGTGACATGGGAACCGATCTTGCAGCTTCCGGAGATGCCCGTTTGTGCCGAGATGACGGTATGCGGTCCGATCACGACGTTGTGGGCGATCTGGACGAGGTTGTCGATCTTGCATCCCTTGCCGATCTTTGTCGAGCCGATGGCCGCGCGGTCGATCGTGGAACAGGCACCGATCTCGACGTCATCCTCGATCACCACATTGCCGATCTGGGGGAGCTTCTCGTGCGCCGTCTGTGTCGCGACATAGCCGAAACCGTCCGCTCCGATCACCGTGCCGGCGTGGATCACGACGTTCGTGCCGAGCACTGAATCCCGGTAGATCGTGACGTTCGGGTGAATGAAGGAATTCACGCCGATCCGGACGTTCTCATCGATGAAAGCGCCCGTGCGGATCACGACGCCTTCCGCGATCACGCAATTGTCACCCACGGTCACAAAGGCTTCGATCGTGACATTCTTTCCGATCTGGGCGGTCTTGGCCACCGAGGCCTGCGCGGAGATTCCGGCCGTGAATTTCTTGGCGGGGAAGAGCTCCCGGAGAAGCTGGGCCCAAGCACGCTTGGGATGCTCGACCTGGATCAGGACTTTGGAAGACGTGCCGATTTGTTTTGGCACGATCATGCAGCTGATTTCGGAGGCCTCAAGCGTTTTGAAGCCTTTTTCGTCCTGGACGAAGGAGATGTGGCCTTTCAGCGGGTTCTCGAAATTGGTGATGCCTTCGATCGGGGTCGCGGGGTCACCAATCACCGTGCCGCCGACCAGTTTTGCGAATGCCTCAACGGTTTTCATCAGGGTGTGGCCCTTTTCTCTGCGACAACCGCGGGAGGTGTCGTCCGGGGCGCCTTCTTTGAGGCCGGTGCCGGAGGTTCAACCCCTTCAGGGGCTTCCTCCTGGGCCTGGGGCAGTGCCAGATAATCCTTGTAGTCGGCCCGTTTGTTGACTTCATTGGACCATGCCAGGAAGGACGTCTTTTGCTTCTCGGCGATCGCTTCCTTGTCTTTGGCATCCGCGGACTTTGCGGCTCCGGCGGGGGCAAAACCCGCAATCTTCACGCGCAGGAGTTTCTGGATGCGGATGAATTCCCGGAGACCGCCTTCAAATTCGCGAGGAGAAAGGGTCGGATGATCGGGTAATACATGAGCGAGCCAGAGCCGGTATTGTTCGCCGGAGGGGTTCGTCATGCCCTGTTGTTTGAGGATATTGGCGATCTCGCCGCGGACTTCCTGGTCGGAAACATTAAGCCTTTCCCGTTTGGCTTCCCGGGCGTACACGATGTTCTGCCAGGTGTACTGGCGCAGGATGTCCGGATCATCGACCGGCTTTTCGGACGGCATGAAAAGACGCGTGGCGATATAGAACTGTTCGTATTCCTGAAAGGTCACGGGTTTGCCGAAGGCTTCGCCGGCATACCGGCCGCTTTTTTTGTTGTTCACGAGGTCCACGATCGAGCCGGCCCCGAAGAGGAGGGCGAGCGCGGCTACCGTGATCCAGACAATGAATTTCGTATTACTGCGGAAGATCTTCAGCATAATGGCGGATAATGTAGCATAGCGTCCGGGAAATAACAATCCGAAGATCTTGATGTCCGGAGGATTTTTCAGGCGATCTTCTGAGGATCCCGATAAAAGGGAAAAATGAAGAAATGAACATGAAAAAAAAGGTTGGAGGAGCTCACGGCTTGAGATAGAATTTCTCCATGAATCAGAAAGCCATGTCCCTTGTCGAAGTGTTGGTCGCCCTCGTGGTCCTTTCGATCGCCGCTCTCGGGGTGGCTTCCACGATGGGGTTGGTGTCCGGCGGAAGAACGTCCGCGGGAAGCCCCGACCTTAAGGCCGCGAGTTACGCGCGAGAGATCCTCGACGGTTTGAAAAATAATGTGGGGGCCGACGGTACCATATCGAATAACCCTTACCTCTATGACACGAGCAACCCCACCTCGGCCAATCCGACGGCACCCTGTCCGGGAAAGGGAGTAGGGGCGTTATGCGGTGCTGTGACGGGGGGAGTGCATGCACCTGTTACAACGGCCGACGGGTTCACGAAAACCTATACGGTGTGGGATATTGCCGACGGACAAGGCGGCATTGCCTACAAAAAAGTGACTGCGACCGTAACATGGAACGGGTAAAACGGACCGAACGGGGCGTCACACTGCTGGACCTTATTGTCTCCGTGGTGATTGGCGCGATCGTTCTCTTTGCTGCCTCCAAACTCCTCATTAATTTTGGGAATGTTTCCTTCAGTTTTGTCAAGTCCGAGGCCTCGCTGATGGGGACCGCCGTGGGCGCTTTTGAAGAGATCTCCGGCAAGATCACCGAGGCGAATGACGTTGCCATTTTTCCCGCAGCGCACATTAGCGCTCCATCTATAGCTTACCCTTCCTCCGGATGCGCAAACGGTAGTTGCATTCAAATACGGGTCAGTCCGACCAATCTACCAGCGACTTCCGATCACTCCGCCGATTCGGTTTTCACTTACTGGCTTTCTGGGAGGAAGATATTTAAATCCATCTATCCGGGTTCGGTGACGGGGAGCGCGATCGCGGGGGATATCGACACCTTGTCGTTCCAACAACCCCCTGGCGCGCTGAATAAAGTCATCGTTCAGGTGACGGCAAGCGCCGCGAGCGGATCGACTGCCGCTGTTCAAACGTCAAAGGAGAACCTCGTAACAACAGCCACCATGCGATCGAGGAGCGCTTAAACTAAATTATGAAAAAAGGATATGTTCTGATTCTGGTTCTTGCGATTGTGATCGTTCTTTCCCTGGGGATCCTGGCGGTGGTCAGGACGACGGGAGGGCATACCGATATTAAGATCCGGAACCTTCAGGAGCTCAAGGCCCAGTATCTAGCCGAGGCCGGGATGACCTACGCCAACTGGAAATGCCATATGTATGGCTGCGACACGCTTAATGTGGTTTCGCCGGGGGTGACTTTGCCCAAAGCAACCACGGGTTTTGAGCAGGACATCAATATCACAACGGTTCCCACCACCCACGGCGCAGATTCTTATAAGATCACAGTCTCTGTCAGCTATCTCGATTACTAGGCATGTGCTACATTTATCCTGAGGAGTGTATAGGTGTTTTTCTGAAAATTAAACGGCCTTGTGCTCCCCGCTTGAGATATGCGCGGATTGTTGCTACTCCTTGATGATCGAAAAGGGGTGTTGGGTTCGTGATGCGGAACTCGGGAAAGGCAATGAAAATATGAAAAAAGGGTTTACGCTGGCGGAGCTTCTGATCACGGTCGTGATCCTTTCTGTCCTTGCCGCTATCGCACTGCCCAGCTTCGGAAAAGCGATCGAAAAGGGCAAGTGGAATGAGGCGCTTGCCAATCTGCGGGCTATTGCGGTCGCGGAGAAGATGTATTTTTTGAAGAATGGGATCTGTGTCATTTGTCCTATCAATACGACCGATGTAAAGACAAAACTCGGGGTCGATGTGACCGATGGATATTTCAAATATAATGTTGCGGCCTGCGCAGCGCCTGGCTGCTCATTGGCATTTATTGCGACAGCCACCACCCCCTGGGCGGGGGCTAAGGTCCGGACGATCAGTCTCGATCAGAATGGAAGTATTACTTATACTAATAGGCCCGCTTATATTAACAAATCGACCAGCTGAGTTTTAAAAGGGGAATCGGGGCGTTTTTCTGAAGCGGAACCGGGGAGCTTGAGAGGAGTGAGAATGGCGAAAAGGGGATTTACACTGGCAGAACTTCTGATCACGGTTGTGATCCTTGCTGTCCTTGCCGCTATCGCACTGCCCAACTTCGGAAAATCGATCGAAAAGGCGAAGTGGAATCAGGCGTTCGCGGCCCTGCGTGTGATCCGCACGGGGGAACTGATGTATTTCGCAAAGAACAAAGACACCATCCCGTGTGCCGATGTCTCGGCGATCAGAACCAATCTTGGGGCCAATGTGACGGACGATAATTTTTTATTCAAAGTCGACGTTACTCTGGGGGCTCTATTCCCTACATTTACCGTGACGGCCACGAGAAAAACGGACGCGACTCAGCAGGTACAGGTTGCTCAGAATGGAGTATTCTCGGTTCCTACTGGTAAAACGAAACCCGCCTACGTCACACTACCGCCCAGCTGAGTTTTTGAGGGGGAATCGGGGCGTTTCCCTGAAGTGGAAGCGGGGGAATGAAAGTGAAAAGGCACCGGAGCCGGTGCGCTTGAGAGGAGTGAATATGGCGAAAAGGGGATTTACGCTGACGGAACTTCTGATCACCCTCGTGATCCTCGCCGTTCTTGCGGCGATCGCGCTCCCTAACTTTCAGAAAACGGCGGACAAGGTGAGGCTGAAAGAGGCGGTTGCCGCTCTGCATTCCATCCGGGCCGGGGAAAAGATGTATTTCTCGCGGAATGGCACCTATGTCGATTGCGGGAGCGCGGCCGATATCAAAAATCTTCTCGGGTCGAGGTGGCGGAGAACACCTACCGCTTTTCAGTGAACGGCGCGTCCGCGGCATCCTTTAATGCGATCGCCAAAAAAACGACCTGCCTCTCATGGAATGTTAAAATCGATCAGGCTGGCGTTCAGGGTGTGAATTCGTTGTGTTCCTGATCCGGTAGGGGCTGCTCAATTAATCCCAGGGCTGTGTTAACGCTAGGGACGGTTGGGAGCGGGTCGGCCTGCAAACCGACATGAATTCCTGCGGCAAATGGAATATCCCTTGCAATCCCACAACCCGGCGTTTCAGTAGTTCCTTCATGGCGGGTCATTCCCCGGGATAATTCGGACGCTTTCGAGTAGCCTTCCCCCAACCCGCGTCTCCGACCACCCTTTTTCCCCCGTGAGATTTCAGTATCTGCCTTCCGCGTTTTTGTATCTTTGTTCTTTCGCCATTCCAGAAGGTTTCCCCCTCCGCGGGACTTTCTCCGGGGGAGGGATGCGGTGCCCAAGATAGAAAAAATGCCGCCGTCCCAAATTTCTGAGGGAGTCTTTCCTAGACCGGCCGGAATTTTCTCGGGGGGAGAGTGTTCGTGTAGCTATTTCCGGAATAAGGGCGAGATCCTGGAAAAATTCCAGTGAAAGATCCCTGGCGCAGGACTTTGTTATAAATGTAACGGTAATAGATCTTTTCCGGATAAAAGCGCATCAGCTTCTCGTTTCTCCTACCGAGGTCCCGGGCATAAAGAACGCTGTTTTGATAGCCGGGATCATTGCGGACCAGGTCAAAAACCCACATGGGACGTATCGTCCCGATCCCGTACCGGATAAAAATGATCGCATTTTTTATCCCCTGACGTTCGACCGATCGGTAAAGATCGGTCCTTTCCAGGATCACGGCCCTTTCGGTCTTGAAATGTGCGACCCACTGAGGCGCGCTCAGGGGGAGACTGATCAGAAAGAGGAGAAACAAGATCTTTCCCGGGAGGCTCTTTTGTGAGCCGGTGTTTTCGTTAAAAAGAGAACCGGTGATAAAAAGAACCAGGAAAGGAAAAACCTCGTAATAATACCGGGGGCCGTAGCCATTGCCCGCGTATTGACCGTAGAAAAAATACCCCGCGATCTGGAGGATGAAGAAGCTTCCCATGAGAAGATGCCTGGAAGAAGACTTTCTTCCGGGGAGGAACTCTCTGAAGACATAAAAAAAATAGAGGATCGGGAACGATGCCGGCATCCACTCGAAAAGGCTTTTCAGATATTCGATGAGGCGGCGGATCTGGACAAAATTGGTGCCCCACGCCTGGTTTTGTTTGAAGAGAAGCATCGGGAGGAGAAACGGATTGCCCGTGAGGCTGGCGTCATAGAAGAGGAGGAACGCCAGGACCGGGAGCATCCCCGCCAGAAACGGGAGAAGTTTCCGGGGAGCTTTGCGAAGTCCGGGGAGCAAATGCAGGAAGACGAGAAGCCCGCAAAGGAGAGCGCTGAGGGGGCGCGTGATAAATGCCACGGCGAAAAGGAAGCCGCTGAACGCTGCGTCGCGTGACTTCAAGGTGTCTTCGAAATTCAGGCTGGAATAAACGAAGAGGATGAGAATGAGGGAACAAAAAGTATGGGAAAAATAAGAAGCGGAGTTGAATACAAAAAAAGAAGTGAAAAAAGTGAGGCCTGCCGCGAGAAGGGCGATCCTCGGGCCGTAGACTTTTTTGCCCAACAGAAAGAGGGCTCCCAGGGATAGCGTTCCGGTGAGCGGCCCGATCAGACAGGCGGGGATCTTTAGGAACATGCCAGCCGCCAGGACGAGAGGCCATCCGGGGGGGTACTGGCTGAAGACCCGTCCATTTTTGTTCACAAGCCAGGCGAATTCGAAAAAATCCTGAAAAGGGTGGGCCGGGTACCAGAATCTTCCGGCGAGAAAGGTCCGGGCCTGGTAGAGATAGAGGTATTCATCCGCGGAATTCGGGAATTTCTGCAGGACCCCCATGGCGACGGCAGTTATGGCTCCCAAGACGGTAAGTCCGCCCAGGATGAAAAGGGGACGTTTCTTCCTCAGCAGGAAGTCCGCAAAACGCGTGATAAAAGTGTATGCCGTTTCCATGAGATGTTTTAGAATACACGGGAATAGACGATGCTTCAATGAGGATTTGCACGGCGGGCAGGATCTTCAGGCGAGAAGATATTGCGGGAGCATTGTCCTGATATTGGGTTTTCAATATCAAGGAGATGTGTTATCCTTTCATTGAGGGGCAGGGTATCCTGGAAAAGAATTTTTTGAATTTTTAAACAGGAGGTGAAGGATGCTTCGAAGAACTATTTTGGCGGTTCTTTTCATTTCCGTGTTCGTTGCGGCGGCGTCCAATGCGCAGGCCGGTAAGGTGGAACTGACCACCTATTATCCCGCACCGGAAGGGCAATATACAAATGTGCAAGCGGACAACAGTCTCAAGCTACCTGTTAAAACATCGAGTCCTACAAGTCCGAAGGTAGGAGAAATCTGGGTTGAGACGACGTAGGTCTCTGTGGCGAGTCCTTTAGCGCGAGCTTGCCCTTGCGCTTCGGGGCTTCTGGCAGTCTAACCTGCGTCTTGCCGTAAATGAGGAGGTGGAGGATGCTTCGAAGAGCCGTTTTGGGCTTGCTGATCCTTTCAGCTTTTGTGTCCGTGCCCAGCGCGTACGCGGGGAAAGTGGAGCTGAGGACTTACTATCCCGCGCCGAACGGAGATTATAGGAATTTTGAATCATTGAATAGCCTCACGTTGCCGAAAAAAAGTGCCGATGATGAACATACTACACCTCAACCGGCGGCAGGGGAGATCTGGGTCAATGCAACAACTTAACGGGATGCGGAGAATCTTTTTTTTAACGGGCCTGCTCGTTGCCGGGCTTTGTACCTCTGTGCGGGCCTACGATTGTGGCGCCCGGGGTAATGACCCCGCATTGGGTATTGTTGTTCTGAATTGCGAAGATCCCAGCGATCCTGCTGTTGTTGCCAGTCCCAGTCCTCTGAAGATCATGACAAAGGACGGCGTTCGCGGCTTGCATCTTGTGTCCGTAATAGACCCCTCCGCTACAAATTTCCGGGTTCGTTATCGTGATAGCGTGCAAGGCAAGGATGTGACCAAAGCGATCGGCAATAATTCTAATAGCGCTTACACCCCTTGCGAATGGCTCCAGATGTTCGGTCATTCTCCGGATCCGGCGTATTCATCACAGCAGGGGGATCCTATTTCCCTGCCAAGCGATATCGATTGCTCCGATACGAACCCCGCGAATCAGGGGAAGTTTACCTGTGCCAATGCGGCCACCTCTCCCGGCAGTCTCTGGAAATGCGGTTATACAGCGCGTTTCCCGAACGGATTTGACATGATACAGGGGCCGCACCACACCGCATCCGGTGATTTTAACGACGACCCATCCGGTAATCCGGATCCGACGCTCGTGGAGAACACGTTGAGTCTCACGAACCTCGGACCTAACGGTTTTTCTCCGATAGGGACAAAGGATGCTCCATTCAAACGAATATTTAAGGGGAATGGCCATGTTATCAAAGGGCTTTTTATCAACAGACCGAATTCGGAGCGCGTAGGTCTTTTCGGTGCTGCTGCTGATACCAGTATCCAGAATGTTAACCTGTTCGTTGCCAGCGTGACGGGCAAAAATTATGTCGGCGCCTTGGTGGGGTATATGACAGGGATGTCCATTAGCCAAACCTACATCACAGCAGACATCGCGGTCGTCGGAAGCCCCCAATATGGTGGCGGCAATGATGTCGGGGGAATGGTGGGCTATGCTTCAGCTAGTATCCTTGACAACATTTCCTTCATGGGAAAGGTGAAAGGCGGCAATAATGTAGGCGCGTTTGTGGGGTATCTGCACAACTCGAAAATGATTGACGCACACGTCCCTGGCATTTCGGTGGACGGAACCGATAGCATTGGCGGACTGGTTGGCCTTTCTGATCCAAGTAGCCTTAACAACGTTTCCTTCATTGGAGTGGTGGGAGGACGCAATTATGTAGGCGGGTTGGTGGGGTATTCTATCAGCACAACAATCTCTAAAAGCTACCACCAATGCGAAGTGAGCGGGACAGAGATGGTCGGCGGTTTGGTGGGGAGAAATGAGGCCGGTTCTGACATCTCCGAATGCTACAGCATGGGCATTGTCAAAGGGACTAAGGATGTCGGAGGTTTGGTGGGGAATAACAGTGCTTCGGCCATCTCTGACACCTATAGCACCGGCAATGTAACCGGGGCCACCCATGGAGGCGGCTTGGTGGGGACGGCTCAATCCGGCAGCATTTCTCGAAGCTATGCCAGCGGCAATGTCAGCGGTAGTGAGGCGGGTGGCTTGGTGGGAATTCTTGCGGCTGGCGTCCCCGTAGTGGACAGCTTCAGCACCGGGACTCTGACGAGCAAGCCTGCACCCAATGGCGGCTTCTTGGGACAAATAGGCAATATTGGCGATATTTCCAACGGTGCTTGGGTGACAACAGCAGCTGATAACGCGATCGGCGTGCCGCTTAGGAAGCGGCTTGCTACACCAGCACCAGTTCGTGGCAAGGATTATGTTAGCACGGAGGCTCTTTTGATCAAGGTTCCCTTTTCCAGTCCCGCCTGGCAGACGCCCTCAGGCAGTTATCCAACACTGAGTAATGTCGAGGGATCTCAGGATAGAGGTAATGTCTGCGGGCCTGACGCCAATTGTTGCCAAAAGCTTTCCGCCGGATGCCCTGAAAGTACAATTCAAAAGTGCACCTGCATCACCCGAGAAGATGGGACCTGTTACAATGACTGCCCCGGCTGTCCCAACGACTGGGAGTGTGTTCAGAACGTAGACGGTAGCGCTAGGCTCGACACGCTTTGGCCAAAACCACCCGCTACAGAGGACACCACTGATTGCTGTCCTCCGAAAGGCTCAAGCGCCCCCCCAGGAGACACACATAAAACATGCGATGCCCCTGACCCCCTAGGAGGTACCACTCAGGTGATGTTCCCTATACAAAGCGCCTGCAACGGTGGCGGCATGGGGGCAATATGGTGCCCTTGTTGTCCAACAGCTCAATGGTGTCCACCACCACCGCCACCACTCGTCCCGACCGGCTTTACTATAAATAACAATCCGACTTATGTTGGCACCAGATGCTGCCCAAAGGGGACAAGATGCAATAACGGCAACTGTGAAGCAGTTCTCGCCATATGTAATGACTACAAAACTGAGGGGAACGAAGAATGTGATAATCCCTCGACGGTTAACGATGATTGCACAAATGCCAAGAAATATTCGGCAAATTGGCAGTGCGATGGCACTTGCCATTGCTACGACAGCAACAATAGCTTCCCTGGAAACTATACTGACCCTGGAAACTATACTTACTCGGGAAACGGGACTGACACTGGGAACTGGACTTACCCGGGAAATGCGACTGACCCTGGAAACTACTCGGGCAATGGTTTTTCCACGAACAATGGTTGGTGAGTCGGGGAGGGGATTCTGAGTGGTCTCATGCGGGACTGGTTGCAGTAGTCCGGGTTTTTGGCATGAGAATATTGCCAATTGCGGTGGGCATTCACGGATCGCCCTTTGCTTGTTATTGGTAGCTCCTCGCTGAACGTCATTTTGTTCTCCCGTCTCTTAAAAGCACCCTCGGAATTTTAGTGCCTCGACCGGGGACTCTTTTGCAGGTCGGCGGACAGCCAGGCGCGGGTTCATGGGGGGATCGGCTCCTAATGCTATGGAAGGGCGAAGGGATTTGCGGGTTTGATTGGGAGGCATTCCTGCTGCCAGGACGAGAGGCCAACCGGGGCACTATGGGCTAAAGATCCGGCCCTGGTAAAGATGCAGGTATTCATCCTCGAGTCCGGAAATTCCTGAAGGACCCCCATGGCGACAGCGGCTAAAGCGCCGAAGACCGCAAGTCCGCCTAGGGTAAAAAAGGGGCGCTCCTTCTGCAGTAAATAATCGGCAAACGAGTGATGAGGACGCAGGCCGTTTCCCCGAGATCTTTCAGAATGCGCGAGGATTATGGATCCCCTACCCGAGTAGACCTCCGAAGCATACTTGCGGGGTCTACTCGGGGGATATTTCTATCATGCAATTTGAGTTTATTGACATTCCCGGGATGCTTTTGTATGATACCGCAAATGGGACAGCCTTCGACGCAGTTCACACTCTTTTTTCAGAAAAACTCCGTAACCTCTCGCCTGTTCGCGGGCCTTTTTTCTTCAATCACAGGTGACAGTCCCAATACATATCCATTTCCGCGAAGGGGAAATTGGGGCAGTCCAAACTACCATTTTGGAAAAGAAATTCAAAGTTTGAACAGTCACCAAAAAGGGGACAGGCAAGCCATGAATGCCTGTCCCCTTTTTTTTACGATTAACTAGAGGAGAATTCTATGTCTGTTTTTATCGGCCGTGACCGTAAAGCACGAAGAGCCTATGGTTTTGATGAGATCGCCCTGGTGCCGGGCGATGTGACGATCAATCCGGACGAAGTGGATATCCGGATGCCTCTGGGGGGAATGACCCTTCCGATCCCGTTTCTGGCTTCCGCCATGGACGGCGTGGTGGACCCGAAGTTCGCGATCGCGATGGGGAAGCTCGGCGGCCTCGCGGTCCTGAACCTCGAGGGGATCTACACCCGCTACGAGGATTATGAATCGATCCTCGAGGAGATCTCCAAGTCAACGCCGGAAAAAGCGACAGAACTTGTCCAGAAGCTTTATGTGAAGCCGATCAGCGAGAAGCTGATCGCCAAACGCATTCACGATATCAAAAAGGCAAAAGTGCCTTGTGCTGTTTCTGCGATTCCCCAGCGCGCCGAAAAATTCGGCAAGATTGCCGAAGAGGCCGGTGCCGATATCTTTGTGGTCCAGTCTACGGTGACCACGGTGCGCCATATCGCCAAGGCCTATCAGGTCGTGGATTTCAAGAAGCTCTGCAAGAAGATGAAGATCCCCGTGATCCTCGGGAATTGCGTGACCTACAAGGTGGCGCTTGATTTGATGGAAACCGGCTGCGCCGGACTCCTGGTGGGGGTCGGCCCGGGTTCGGCCTGCACGTCTCGTGGGGTGCTTGGAATCGGCGTGCCGCAGTTGACTGCGACGGCGGATTGTGCTGCGGCCAGAGAATCCTATTAC
>Ga0073936_10002692_pt1 | contig 26210 bp, 22 predicted proteins | sample AliMusrvi5mmetaG_FD_87041 | JGI IMG/M metagenome (GOLD analysis project Ga0073936, IMG submission 87041) | Freshwater lake bacterial and archeal communities from Alinen Mustajarvi, Finland, to study Microbial Dark Matter (Phase II) - Alinen... | ecosystem: Environmental > Aquatic > Freshwater >...
CTCAGGATCCATCCGATGTTCGGTCACATCCTCCACTTTCACGGGCTTGAATGTCCCCACCCCGACGTGCAGGGTTATTTCCGACACGCCCACCCCCGCGGTTTTCAAGCTGCCAAGCAAGGCTTCGGTCAGGTGCAGGCCGGCCGTGGGGGCGGCCACGGCGCCGGGGATCCGGGCAAACACGGTTTGATAGCGCTCCCGATCGGCCTGGTGGCGTTGGCGCTGACCCGCATTTTCAGTGTGGGTATCCTCGATATCCCTGCGAATATAGGGCGGAAGCGGCACGATGCCCTCTTCCTCCAGAATGTTTATCACCGGTTCCCGGCTTTCAAATGCGACGCGCATAAAGCGGGAGTCCGTATTTTCGACCACGCGGGCGCGTAAGCGTCCGCCCGCCATAAGCAACTCGTCGCCCGTCCGAGGCTTTCGCGCCACTCCGCACAATGCATCCCAGGTATTGGGCGCCACCTCTTCCAACAGCAGCAATTCCACCCGCCCGCCGGTGGCCACCTTGTGGCCGAACAGACGGGCCGGAATCACCCGGGTATTATTGAGCACCAGCCGGTCGCCGCCACGCAGAAAAGTGGGCAGATCGGTTACGCCCCGATGCTCGATGCGGCCGGACTTGCGGTCCACGACCATCATTCGCGATTGCGCGCGATCCGGCAGGGGTTCCTGGGCGATCAATTCGCGGGGCAACTCAAAATTGAAATCGGAGGTTTTCACGCCATCCTTTTGCCCTCTTTTGGCATTCCCTGCAAGTTAATCCTGAGAGGAAATGTTTTTGATGGTTGCGACCTGAGAATTCAGTTAACTTTCCGGCATGAACCGACGAATCAAACTGGGAATCGTGGGCGTGGGACGGGCGCTCTTTGTCGCCGAAGTCAACCACGCTTCGCTTAACGCCTTCGACGTAACGGCCGTGTGCGACCCGAACGACGAACGCCTGCAAAACGCATTGCGAAATCCGCAACTGGGCCTGACCCAGGCCCGGGCCTTCTCCACCTTTGAGGACCTGCTTGCCCACGGCGATATCGAGGCCGTCGTCATCGGTAGCCCCATGCCCTTGCATGCCACTCAGGCCATGGCCGCGCTTCGGCGGGGCATCCATGTCTTGAGCGAAGTGACCGCCGGGGTCTCCCTCGACGAATGTCGGGCGTTGGTTGAAACCTGCCGGACTAGTCGGGCCATCTACTTCTTCGCCGAGAACATGAATTATTTCCGGCATGTGGCCTTGGTGACCGAACTCGTGCGGCGTGGTTTGTTCGGCGAGACCTATTACGCCGAAGCGGAATACATCCATGAATTGAAAGCCATGCAACTCGAGACCCCCTGGCGCCGACATTGGCACACGGGCATCAACGGGATCACCTATGGCACCCATAGTCTGGGACCGGTCCTGCAATGGATGCCGGGCGACCGCGTCGTCTCCATTTCTTGCGTGGGGAGCGGACATCACCAGGTGGATGCGCTCAATGCACCCTTCGAAATGGAGGACACCTGTGTCATGCTGGGGAAAACGGCGCGGGGGGGCCTGATTAAAATCCGGCTGGATTTTCTAACCGATCGACCGGGAGGCCATTTCTTCACCCTGCAGGGCAAGGACGGCACCTACGAATCGTCCCGGGGTCCGGATGAAAAACATAAGATCTGGTTACGGTCCCGGGCCGGAAACAGTGGGCGCCAGTGGAGCGATCTCAACGATTTAGCGGACGAGTTTTTGCCCGAATTTTGGAAACGCAATGAGGCGGCGGCCGTGGCGGCTTCACACGGGGGCAGCGACTACTTCGTCGCCCGTGATTTCGCGCTGACCGTGCTGGGCCAGATTCCCTGTCCCATCGGCATTCACGAGGCCATGGACATGACGCTTCCGGGTCTGATCAGCCAGGCATCGATTCAACAACAGGGCGCCTGGTTGCCGGTCCCCGATTCGCGAACGTGGTAATCCGAAGGAGTTCGGCTTAATTCCCTTACCCCTTTAAATACTTGAACGACGATGTCTTCTTTTGCATCCAAACATCTTGAAGGTCCCGGTGGCATCCGGGAGATGCTGATCGTTGCGCTGCCGATGGTTGTCTCCAGCGCCTGCGAGACGGTCATGATTTTCACCAATCGTCTCTTTCTGTCCCGCCAGGGATCGGAACCGATGAGCGCCGCCATGGGCGGAGGACTCACCAGTTTCATGATGACCACTTTTTTCCTCGGCCTCACCGGATATTGCACCGCGCTCACCGCGCAGTATCTGGGCGCAGGCCGTAAAGAGCGATGCGCGATCACCATCACCCAGGGCTTGATCATCAGCCTGCTCGCCTACCCCCTGATTCTCCTCTGCCGACCGCTCGCCATCCTGCTGTTCGAGTCCCTTCACCTTTCCCCGGGACAACTCGCCCTGCAAAAAATCTATTTCAACATCCTGGTCTATGGCTCGATCCTGAGCCTGATCCGAAACTGTTTGAGCGCTTTCTTTTCCGGAATCGGCAAGACCCGCTGGGTCATGATTTCAGCGTTGGCGGCCATGGGCATTAATGTCGTCGCGAATTACCTGTTGATTTACGGTAAAGGCGGGTTTCCCGCCCTGGGCATTGCGGGGGCAGCTTATGGCACCCTTCTGGGCGAGACCTGCGGACTGGGCATCCTGATCGCCGCGTATCTGAGCCGGGAAAACCGCCAAACGTACGGAGTCCCGAGCTCCCTTCGATTCGATTGGGATGTGATGCGCCGGTTGATCCGTTTCGGATACCCAACCGGGGTTGAGTTTTTCATGAACATGTTCGCGTTTAACCTGATGATCTTGATGTTTCACGCAGCCGGACCGACCACCGCCACCGCGATTACCGTGATCTTCAACTGGGACTTGGTTTCCTTCGTTCCCATGCTGGGCGTGCATATCGGCGTGATCAGCCTCGTGGGCCGGCATATGGGCGAAGGCGCTCCAGACATCGCTCACCGAGCCACTCTGTCCGGTTTGAAACTGGCCGCCTTGTATGCCTTTGGCGCCCTCATCGCCATTGCCGTGTTCCCCGAGGTTTTAGTTGGAGTGTTTCGCCCCGCCCTGCCGGACCCCATTTTCGCGCAGGCGTTTCCCATGGCCGTCTTCATGCTGAGAATGGCATCTGTCTATGTCCTGGCCGATGCGGTGATGTTGGTCTTCAGCGGCGCCTTGCGGGGCGCCGGTGACACCTTTTGGGCGATGTGTATCTCGGTAACCCTGCACTGGCTCCTGGTGGTTCAGCTTTGGTTCGCACAAAAATTCTTCCACTGGTCGCCGCAAACTTCCTGGTTCGCGCTGTGCACCACGTTAATGGCCTTCAGTGGGATTTTATATCTCCGCTATCGCGGCGGTCGCTGGCGCACCCTCCGGGTGGTTGAACCCGATCCGTTCGGGGAATAGGAAGTCGGACAGGAATGTCCGACCAGTCGGACAGGAATGTCCGACCTACTGCTTTCTGCCGTTTCATTCGATGGTATGACAGGCATTCTTGCCTGACACTTCCATTCCTGATCCAAGGCTCACCCTGATTCGGGGCGAAACTCAAATTCCAATCCGATAATCGTAGAGATGCGTCGTCCAATCCAACGGCTGACCTTCAACCTGCCGGGCAAAGGGCCGCCACATGCACTGCCGGATCTCGCCGGTTTCCCGATCCTCACGCGCATGAAAATTACTCAAAAACAACTGGGGGCTCTCATCTGGCGCCCGTTGATCGATTACCGCCAGGGTGTTACGCATCAAACAGCCGCTCGTCCGGTCCACTTCTCCGATCATCATCGGATATCGCGGCCCGTTCCCGTTGGGATTGGTTTCGCAAATATTCCCCAGCCAGAATAAACGCCCCGAGGAATGCGGCAGCAATTGCGAACATGAACTCGGTGAAAAATACGGCTGGCCCGCTTCATCGGTCCACGGTTTGGGCTGGGTCCAGGTCATCCCGGCATCGCTGGATAGCGCCATCCATTTATAGCCGGGGAGGTGCGGCTTGGCATCGTTACTCCCCCGCATCACCATCAGCATCCGGCCATCCGGGAGGCGTGCAATCGTCGGCTCCACCATTCCCCGCGTCGTCCGTTCCGGGTCGCCTTCCACCGGCTGGGAGATCGTCCATTCTAACGTATCGCCCTTCCCCCAGCGTCCCCGCAACACCGCGGCGTAATGGTAGGTGTACCCACCGCCGGGATTGTAATAGTTGCCGTCCGGCCCCACCGGGGTGATCTGGCAGGGCGCCAAAATCGTGCCATCCGGCAGGCTGATCATCTCGCACGTCATATCGCCCAGCATCACCGAATTACGGCCCCGCCAAACCCCGGGCAACGGATGGCTCTCGTTATATTCAGACCCGGTATGGATGATTAGCCGGGGGGGACCGAAAGTTCGTCCCTGATCCCGTGAAACGGCGTAAAACAACTGCCACTGACGCAAACCCTCCAATGGATTATCCGTGGGAAGAACCCCCTCCGTCCAGAGATGCACATACCAGCCGCTGACGGGATCAGCCATACCGCCCCGTAAATGCCGGCGCAACATTCCCCGAGGATGCGGCTCGCCGGTCACGATGGCAATCGGCTCCGACCACGTCCGCCCATTATCGGCTGAAAACCGGCGATACGCCTTGTCAGCCGTGTCGCTCCGGGTTTGGTAACCATGATAGGAAATCAAATCCAATCCCGTCGGATGGGTATATTGACAGGAACCCTGAACGGCCACCCCCGGTCCGGGCGACGGCACCCAAATTTCGCGTGAAATCAAACGCAGAGTCATCCGCTTATCCTCCTTTAAAAACCTAGTTATTCATCGGCCATAATTCAACTGCCAGGAGCGCCAAGCCTTCCGACACCTGAGCGGCGATTTCATCGGCGTGCAGTTCCAGGGTTTGGGTTCCGACCTGCGTTAAACGGAGGCGGCCCAGACGTGTGGCAGCCTGCCAGAAATACGCGATGCGAGGTCCCGTTATCGGCTCATCCGAGGTAACCCGACCCGCCAACTTCTGTCCAGCCACGCTCACCGTGACCCGGTGACCGCTGCCGACCGGATGTTCCCAGTGCGGAGAACCCACGACCAGGCGCACGGCGTAATCACCTGACGTTACAGCTTTGAATGACCAGGAGACCCAATCCGCGGGACTTGTCCAACCCTCCAGCAAACCGCCCCGGGCGAGCTGGGGTTTCCGACTGCCACCCGGTCCATTGACGGTTGCCAGATGGATCGGGAGTCGGATAACGCCATCGGATTGCGGTAGGGGCAGGGGTTCCACCCGCGGGGGACCGTCCAGTTCCAGCTCCACCACCGAAAAATGGGGATCGGTCGCCTGTTCCGGCAAAGTCAGATTGAGGGTATGAAAATCCGGGATCGGATCATGCGACTGCCGGACCTGAAGCTTTAGTCCGGGTTCCGCCAACAAGCGGACATAGATCACGCGATTGCACAGACCATTGAGAACAAAGGATGGAGACCAGGAAGAAATGAGCAGATAGAGATGTCGGCCTTTGCAGGTGACCCGGCCCCAGCCGAACTCATAAGGGAAGGGACTGGCCGTTGTGCCATAAATCGCCTCACCATTGACATCCATCCATTTCCCTATCGCGGTCAGTCGCTCAATGCTCGGCGCGGGGATTTCACCTTCACCCGTCGGGCCCACATTCAATAAATAATTTACTCCCTTGCTGGCTAGTTCGGCTAGCAAACCCAGCAGGTCGCCCACAGACTTCCAGTTGTGGTCGTCGGATTTATAGCCCCAGGTATCATTGAGCGTTGCCGGGGTTTCCCAATCGCCCTGGACCGGACCATACGGGATCTGGTTGTCGCCCAGACTTCCGTAATCGCCCACCTCATGACCGACCCGACCACTGACCAGGCACTCCGGCTGGAGTTCGTGTACAAACCGACGCAGTTCCAAACTCTGCTCCCGGCTGATCGCGACCGGCGTATCGAACCAGATCAGGCCGATGGGGCCGTACTGGGTTAGCAACTCCCGCACCTGCGGTTTGACCTTCTCCTCGAAGTAACGGGCGAAGCGTTCGGGCGGCGGGGTAAACCCGTTCCAGCCTTTCTCGCCGACTTCTTCCCAATGTCCGGCGCCGCCGGAAGCATGCCAGTCTTGTGCCTGAGAATAATAAAAACACAGGCGCACGCCATGCTTCCGGCAGGCTTCAGCCAACTCCTTCATCACGTCGCGCTGGAAGGGAGTCGCATCCACAATATTGTAGGGATTCGAAGGCGAGTGGAACATCGCGAAACCATCGTGATGCTTGGTGGTGATGACCAGGTACTTCATGCCCGCCCGCTTGGCGAGCAATACCCACTCCTCGGCGTTGAATTTCACCGGATTGAAGGACTGGGCGAGCTGTTCGTACTCGGCGATCGGAATCTTCGCATTGTACATAATCCATTCCCCGAGGGAGGGGATGGGCTGTCCTTTCCAAGATCCGGCAAGTTGCGAATAGAGGCCCCAATGGATGAATAGGCCGAAGCGGGCTTCGCGCCATCCCTGAAGCGCCGCCGGACGCGAGGTTAAATCAGCATTTGTATTCATTGCCCCTTTTTCTTTTTTTGCATTGTATCAATTCAATCAACCAGGCCAAATAAATTAAAGGCAGGAGCGGCAATTCCCATTTTCCTCGTTCTTGACCATCCCGCCCGATTCCGACATAATCCTCTCCATGAATGATCATCAAGAAAAAGTCATCGACCAGCTTAAATTGTATGGCCTTTATTTTCTAAAATATACACAGACCAAGCCGAGGGTGGAAAAACGAACGTCCCGGGCGCTATTTTTGGGCGAAATCAGAAAGCAGTCCGATTCCGTTTTGACGGAATTGGCGAATCATCAAAGCGAGGGGGAAGTATCCCTGACCGACCGCTACCTGGATATCGCATTCCTGTCGTACCGCCCTGGAAACGGTCTACCAGACAGCGCCCCGTCCAACCGCTACGATGTGTTTACGATTTTTTTCTGTAATCCCGATGGGTTGAAGGATCTGAGCGCGGACAATGTGATCAACCTCCCCGCCGACTATCGAACGAAACAGTTCATGGATCGCCCGGATGCGCCCCATGTGGACTTGTTACGCAAGTTACGTCACATGGTGGAAGATACCGGATTGATCGACGTCCAGTTGGAGAAAAGCCTCAAAAATTCCCAGAGTCGGCTGTCGACGACCCGAATCCGGGATTTACACCACGGCTTCACCCGGATGATCGAAAAGGCAAAGCCTGATTCCAGCGTTTAATTCCCATATTGTCTTGTGTTTTGGGCTCCGTTCGGGCACCTTCTTTGCCATGGACGCGTTATTTAATGAAATCAATGTGCTGGTGGAAGAATATCGAGCCCGATGCCTTTGGTTTCTCAAACCCGGATTTTCCGTCAGCACTCAGGAAGAAGCGCTACGGGTCTTGGATCTCATCGAACGGTATGGCGACCGATCGGCTTATCAGCGTGCTGAAAGACTACGGCAATGGCTGTCACTCCATATCAAAGCGGTATCTTAAAACTCCTGGCGGCCCGCCGCCGAGAACAGGGCGAAAGCTATGTGGCGGGTGGCGTAGCCCTCAACCAGCTATTGCAAGCTCCTCGTCGATCACGGGATATTGACCTGTTTCACGACACCGAGGCCGCCCTCGCCGCAACCTGGGCTGGAGATCGTGCCCTTTTGACGGCGAACGGTTATGTTGTGCAAGTTCTGCGTGAAGCGTCATCTTTTGTGGAAGCCCAAGTAATTCGCGGCGGGGATCAGACTCTCATGCAGTGGGCGCGTGACAGCGCTTTTCGATTTTTCCCCCTCATCGTTGACGAAGTTATGGGGTTGACGTTACATCCTTTCGATTTAGCCACAAATAAAGTGCTGGCGATGGCAGGCCGGTTGGAACCGAGAGACTGGATTGACGTCATTAACTGCGACCTAGGGATTCAGCCTTTGGGTTTCCTGGTTTGGGCCGCTTGTGGAAAAGATCCCGGCTTCAATCCGAAATCTTTGCTGGCGGCAGCTTCGCGATCCCATTACAGCCAGGCGGAAATCGATGCCCTGGACTTCGAGGGACCACAGCCAAATGCAAGTACTCTCGGCCTGCGCTGGCATGAGATACTCAGTGTGGCCCGCAGGATCATCGAGCGTCTGCCCCCAGAAGAAGCCGGCAAATGTGTGGTGAATCAGGAAACGCGTTTGTTTAACGGCAGTCTTGACGAACTTGAGAGCGCGCTGAAAGATAAAACGATCGGCTTTCATGCGGGGAAGATCGGCGGCTCCTGGCCCACGATCAAGTTCCCTGTATGTCCATAAATTTCACCGATTAGCCCACGCAGCTCGCAAGGACGCTCGCCATCCAGAAGACGACATCGAGACGGGCGCGAGAATTCTGCTGGAGGGCGAACGTCTCTGCGAGCCGTCTCTTCCCTGCGTTTTCCGGTCACCCCATCCCCGGCTCGCTCGGGCCTACTCCGTCACGCCAAGGCGTGACTACGAAGGCTGGAAGATCTCGCCTTACCCTTTGCGCTTTGCCCTATGCCTTTTGCTTCTCCCGCCTATCCCAAAGGTCGCGCCTCCTCCGGCCCTTCACTCCCGATCGCATAGGGGAGCGGCTCCACTTTCAACTCCTCCAAGGTGTGCAAAACTGGCGTAAAAATATCCCATGCCGCCGCCAGTTCGTCCGCCCGGATGAACAGACTTCGGTCACCTTTTAACACATCCAACAACAAGCATTCGTAGGCGTCCGGAATTTGCACTGAAAAAGCGGCCGCATAATGCAAATTTAATTCGGTCGGAGCCAATTCCATCGCCAAACCTGGCACTTTGTTCATGAGGCGCAGGACCAAGCCTTCATCGGGTTGAATCCGGATCACCAGTTCATTGGGCTCCAAACACGTCCCATTGGGTCCGCAAAAAATATTCCGGGATACGGCCCGAAACCGGACGCGAATCTCGTTGGACCAGCCGGCCAGTGCTTTGCCCGCCGTCATAACGAACGGAACCCCTTCCCAACGCCGATTCTGGATTTTCAGCCTCACCGCGGCATAGGTCGGGGTCCGGGAATCGGGCGGCACCTGTGCTTCCTGACGATATCCCGCTAAAGTCCGCCCCTCCCGTTCGGTGGCCACATATTGACCCATCACCACATCCTCCGGGGTCAGCGGGGGAATACTCCGGAGTAGTCGCACCTTTTCATCGCCCACGGCATGGGCAGTGTATTGAGCCGGCGCATCCATTGCCATCAAGGCCAGGATTTGGAGCAGATGGTTTTGCATCACATCTCGAATGATCCCGTACCCATCGAAATATCCGCCCCGGGATCCGATGCCCTGGTTCTCCGCCCAGGAGATCGAGACCCGCTCGATGAACGCCCGGTTCCAGACCGGTTCAAAGAACAGGTTGGCAAACCGGAGGACCATCAGGTTTTGAACGATTTCCTTGCCCAGATAATGATCGATCCGGTAAGTCTGCTCCTCCCGGAAGACCTTCCCCATCTCCTCCACCAAAATGTCTGAAGTGGCCCGATCCCGTCCGACGGGCTTCTCAATCACCACCCGGGACCAGCCTTCGCCGCCGCCGCATTCCACCAGTCCGGCATTACCGATGGCTCGGGCGACATCCAGAAAAACCGTTGGCGGCACCGCCAGGTAAAACATCCGGTTGACCCGGCCCGGCCCTTCCTCGGCCTGCAAGGCCCGGTACAAGTCCAGAATGCTGTCGGCTGAATCGTATTGCCCATTCTGGTAAAAACAGCGGCCCAGGAATTCGGCCATTCGATCCTCACACCGGGAATTCGGCACATAGCGACAGGTCAAATGCTCCCTCGCCATCTGCCGAAATGCCTCGTGCGTCATCGCCGTCCGGGCAAATCCAAAAATCCGGAAGGAGTCCGGAATCAAATTCTGGCAGTAAAGCGCAAACAGGGCGGGAATGATTTTGCGTCGCGCCAAATCCCCCGACGCACCGATAATGACAATCGACAGGGAATCCTGTTTTTCATTCGGCATGTGACTCTCCGGTTATCGACCTGGTTACCTTGGCTTGCGGGCACAACCCGCCTTGGGCTGCTTACTTTTCCGGCACGCACCGGTGCATTCCCGAGGCGCCTGCTTCCGACCGGCCGCGCCGTGCCGGATCCAGCCCAGGCAAATGGCACACCGTGAGGCCGGACACCATTGGCAGACCCGACAATCCGGACACGGATGTTGTTTCGTTGCTTTTTTCGGACTCATAAGGCCGGGACTTTTCGCACCACCACATAGGTCGGCAAGCCCAACACCTCATACTCATCCATCAGGGCGCGGGTAGCGGGATCGGACGGCTGTTCGGCCTGGAGTTTCACCTTGATAAACTGATCCAGCGCTTTGCGCACCGCCGGATCTTTAAAGGTGGTCTTCTCCATCGCCAGGCAACTCTTGCACCAAGTGGCCCAAAAATCGATCAACACCGGCTTGCCTTCCGCCTGCGCCTGGGCAAATGCTGCCGGCAGCGAGGTCAGCCAGCCTTCCCCAATCGACCGTTCCGCCGCTTCCCGGACGGCCGCCCGCGCCGATGCGGATCGACTCCGGATCTGATCGATTCCCTGCCAGCCATAATACAGGCCTGCGACCAGGATCACCGTGGCAAACACGCGCTTGATATTTTCCATCCATGCGCCGGGTTTGGGCAAAAAGGCCAGACCGGCACCCGCGAAGGGCCAGGGTAAGGCCATGCCAATCCCCAATAGAAACGGCAGCAATAGGGCCAGCCCCCACCCCTGGGCATATAACGTCGCCGCCAAAACCAGCACGGCAATCACCGCCGGCGCCACGCATGCACCCGCCAGCAGGGCAGAAATCACTCCCATCATCAAGGCCTGCCCATACGCCATCCATCCCTGATCGTTTCCCGTCGCCACCGGCCCCACTTTCTGGAATCGCGAAAGATCGAGATTGAACAGGCCCAACATCGCCGCCGCCAATCCGATGAAGATCACCGCAATCGCCAGGTTGAAGGCGGGCATGGCATTCAGCGTCCCAAAGCGCGCGCCGGTCAACAATACGGCCAACCCCAAGGCCCCATAGGCCCCCGCAATTCCCAACCCGTAAAATCCGCCCAATAGAAAACCCCGGCGTCGGTCGCCGGCCCGAATCCCGGCGCCAATGATGGCCAGGTTGACCGGAATCATCGGCAACACGCACGGCGTTAAATTCAACGCCAGCCCACCGATCAGAATCAACAGTAAGGTCACCCAAATCCCCCGTTGCGCATACGGAGCTCCACCGCCTTCCAGATTGCCGCCGGTCAACGAGTGGTCTAAAAACTCAATAAACTGGGGCGCGCGAAGATAACCTGAAACCCGACCCTGAACGCGAAAATCACGAGGACGCATTCCGGTTGTTCCCGCCGTCTGCACCTCCTTCGCAACCGGCGCTTTCCCGCCCCCGGTTAATTCTGAAACCCCGCCTTTAGGGTTCAGCCGGAATCGACGGGTTTTCGGCAGAAAACAAAGCTGGTGATTACACCCTTGATAATCGATCGTCAGAACCTGCTCCGCGCCGGATCCGCCCGTCACTTGGTAGGCATCGGTAAAATCGTGGGTCAACGCTTCGCGTTCCCCGTCGCTGAATGCGTCATGGAGCCGATCCCGTGGCGCCAATTTTTCCGGCTTCACGACCGCGCCTTCCACGCGGACGCCCAACGCATCCGCATATAAATAATGCTCCGCGGGAACCTTCCATACCAGGATCAGCCGCCCGGCCCCATCCGCCTGGGGAGTCCATTGAACATCGACATGGAAGGGATCGATGGGCTGCGCGACGGCCAACGCCAATAGTGCCAACCAGAGGCTTATTGCAGTTTTCATAAGTGACAAGATATAAACATAAATAAAACTGATAAACAATCGTAATAAGGCCTAAAACATCTTTCTGAAAACCTTAGCGATCCGAACGCCGGTGTCGGGTCGCCATCTGGTATCTACCTCGCAGCACCAAGCTCAGGTTCTGATCATCAAGGGCCGGTGCCCGAAGGCGACGATAAACTCAAGACTGCAATTGACATCCGGTTCCGGGCATGGAAAAGTTTAACCGCTATTGAATTTTAATCAGGAGTACGTGGATGACAGCCATTCCTTCTCGTTCGAAGCGGCTCGCCTGGTTCCAAGACGCTCGCTTAGGCCTTTTTATCCATTGGGGATTGTACTCCCTGCTAGAGCGGGGGGAGTGGGCTTTTGTGCTAGATGCCATTCCGGCCCGTGAATACGAACAACTGGCGAACCGGTTCAATCCCCGGAAATTCGATCCCGACGCCCTTGCCCGGATGGCCAAGGCGGCCGGCATGAAATATCTCGTCCACACCACGCGGCATGCCGATGCCTTTTGTCTTTTCGATTCCCGCCATAGCGTCGGCGATTTCACGGTCATGAATACCCCGGCTCGCCGGGATCTCGTGGCCGAATTCGTCGCCGCCTGCCGTCGACACGGCTTGAAAGTGGGCCTTTATTATCATTTGGGCGACTGGCGAGAGCCGGGCTATTTTGATCCCCGGCGTTATCCGGAAAGCGCCCGTCGCATGCGCGAATCAGCCCATCGGCAGGTAGAGGAATTGATGACGAATTACGGGCGGATCGATTTGCTTTGGTACGATGGCTGGTATTGGGAACACGGCAATGGCAAATTGTGGCCCGGCTTGCCGCGCCCGCTCGCCCGAAGTTTTTGGCAGGCCGAAAAATTGAATGCCCGGGTCCGCCAGTTGCAACCGCATATCCTCATCAACGACCGATCCGGACCCTTGGAGGATTTCGGCACGCCCGAGCAGAAGGTTCAGGCGGAACAAGAAGGCCGTGCCTGGGAGACCTGCATGACCATCGGTCGCCAATGGGGTTTCGTGCGCTACGATTCCCAGCGCAAATCCACGAATCAGTTGCTGGCGCAGATCATCGAGGCGGTTTCACAAGGCGGCAATTTTTTGCTTAATATCGGTCCCCGCGCCGATGGATCCGTCGATCCCCGCGATATCCGTACGTTGAGCGGCATTGGTCAATGGGTGAAACCCCATCAGTCAGCCGTGTATGGTGAGCTTCGACCGTCTGCCCAATGGTGGCTCCTCAACGGCCGGTTGGCCCAACAGGGGAAGACCTTGTTTTATTATCTATTCGAGTGGCCAGGTCCCGTGGCGCCTATTCCTGAATTGATTTCGCCGGTGAAAACCGCCCGGTTGATGGAGACGGGACAGCGACTTCGGACCCGTCAGGATGCCGCAGGACGCACCCTGATCGATCTGCCTGCCCGTCCGCCCCGGCCCAACGGAATCAACGTCGTCCGTCTGGATTTCGATGCCGAACCTCGGTTCAGATTGACTCCGAACTGTTGCTGGAAAGCGGGAGAAGGGGGACTGATAGGAACGAAGACCTGAGAAATCAAAGCTAAGTTCAGGCAAAACATAATCGAAAACGTTGCTTTTCGAGCATTATGTTGCGCCGCCGCTTAAGTTCCATCGCCATCAAATCCATAGCGCGGCGGCCGGCCGAGTTCCCTGCGGAGCTGGTCGACTTCTTTTTTTAGCTCAATCATGCGCAGTTCGCGGCCCACCATCTGGCGGTTGAAGTATTCCAGTTCCTGGTTCGAACGCGCCAACTCTTCCGACTTCTGGCGCAACATACGCTCGGCCTGATGCCGGTAGAGCGCCATCTCGATGTGCGTACCCAAGTCGCGTTCCTCGAAAGGCTTGAGGATGTAGCCGAACGAATCGGTAAGCTTGGCCCGATCCAGGGTTGCGCGGTCTGCGTGGGCCGTCAGGTAGATTACGGTCGCATCGCATTCGCGGCGCATTCGCTCCGCCGCCTCCACGCCATCCATGGCCCCTCCAAGGCGGATGTCCATCAATACCACATCCGGATGCTGTTCTCGCGCGAGGACGAGCGCTTCCTCGCCTTGCGCGGTGGTGCCGGAGACCGTGTAGCCCAAACGGCTCAGTTTGTTGGCAATATCCATGGAAACTATCACTTCGTCCTCTACGATGAGAACGGATGCTTTGGAGTTGGTTGTATTAGCCATGTTTCTCTTCTGGTCTCGTCGGTTTGAAGGTGATCTGAAAGGTTGTGCCGCCATCGGTGCGTACGTCCAGAGTGCCGCCCAGTTGCCCGACCAACATCCGCACCAATTGCAGGCCCAGCGAGCGCGTCTGCCGCCAGTCGAATCCGGCGGGGAACCCGACCCCGTTGTCGCTGACGACGAGGCACATGTTGCCGTCAGGATCGGCGTTCAAGGCCACCGTGAGTTCGCCATCGGTGCGGTCCCGGAAGGCGTGCTTGAGGGCGTTGGTCGTGAGTTCGTTCAGAATCAAACCGCAAGGCACGGCCGTCTGGACTGGAAAGGTCACTGACGGCAGGTCAAGCGTGAGCCGGACGTCGGACGCTTTGTCGCCATGCGCGTGCCATAGGTAGTTGAGCAAACTGCGAGCGTATTCAGCAAAGTCTACATGCGCCAGATTCTCCGACTGGTACAACTTCTCATGCACCAACGCCATGGTGCGCACCCGGTCGCGCAGGTCGTCAAACACTCCGCGCAACGCCTGATTCTCCAGCGTATCCGCTTGCAGACTGATGAGGCTGGAGATGACCTGCATATTATTTTTCACCCGGTGATGGATTTCCTTCAGCAGGACTTCCTTCTCTTGCAGGGAGGCCTGCAGTGCCTCCTCTGTCACCTTGCGCGCTGTGATGTCGCGAAGGATAACGATGGACTGGTTTCCATCTTCCACGATCACTGAACTAACTTCAGAGGGAAACTTCGAGCCGTCTTTGCGCATGTGCGTGGCTTCATAACTGACCCTACCTGATCGAGCGCGTTCTGCTACCGCGGCCTGATGGCGTGGGTCGGTCGGATCTTCGATGCCTTTGCGCCCGGCACGGCAGAGTTCTTCTTCGGTCATTCCGAAAACGGCGCAGGCCGCCGGGTTGGCATGGGTCACCGGCCCACTGGGGATCGCCAGGAAGATAGCGTCGGGGCTGTTATTAAACAGCGAATGGAAGCGAGATTCGCTCTCGCGCAACGCTTCCTCGGCCCGCTTGCGGTCCGAGACATCCGCCGAGATGCCGGCGACCGCGTATATCGTGCCCTGCGCATCGCGAAGCGGGAACTTCGTCGTAAGCCAGGTGATCGAACGGTCCGGAAGCTGGCTGGCCTCCTCGAACTCCATCGCCCTGCCCGCCTCGATCACCTTGCGATCGTTGGCCTCGTGCCAGTCTGCATCGGCTTTGGGCATGAACTCGTGTCGCCGTTTGCCAATCATCTGCTCCGGCGTGGAGTGGAACAACTCCGCAACGGCGGCATTCGCCAAGAGAAAACGCTCTTCCAGATCGAAGACGTAGACAATAGCCGGCGTGTTGTCGATTATGCCCTGCACCTGCCTGTGAGCTGCGGCCAGCGCCTCCTCGCCCCGCTTGCTTTCGGTGATGTCCATGACCACGCCGAGCATTCGCTCGGCCTTGCCGCTGCTGTTGTACAGGAAGACGCCCTTGGTCTCCACCCAATGCAGGCTGCCATCGGGCCAGATAATGCGATACTGCACCTCAAGCGGTTTGCGAACCTCTCGACAACGGCGCATCTCCTCTTCAACGCGCGGCAGGTCCTCTGGATGCACGCGATCAGTCCATCTGCGATAGTCGTGTTCCGTAGTAGTAGTAGTAGTAGTAGTAGTAGTAGCGGTCGGGGCATAACCGAAGATCGCGTCGTGAGCCTGCGTCCAAAGGACGGTGCCCTTGGCCATATCCCAATCGAACATGCCGACCTGGGTGGCGCTGGCCGCCAGGGCAAGTCGCTCCTCGCTCTGCCGCAGCGACTCCTGTTGCCGGCGAAGTTGCTGGATCAACTCGGTGGAGTTCTCGAGTTCCGTCAGGTCATTGGCGACGACGCAGATGCTCAGGCCGTCGGGTTGGTTCAGGACGTTAGCCGAAACGTAGGCCGGGACGCCAGTGGAGTTGAGATCCTGAAAGACCAACCTTTGTTTGACGGGTTCCTGCTGCGCGGCAACGAGAAGCGAGGAGACCGAGGCCCGTTCGTTCTCGGCCACAAACTCATCGAGAGGATGCCCTACGATCAGTTCCAACGGTCGCTTGACCAACTGCCCAAACTGGGCGTTGCAGAAGAGAATCTTGCCATCGAAGGTGACGGTGAAAGCCGCCTCTTTCATCGTTTCGACAATCAGGCGGTAAACGGAGTCCGTGCCGACCAGGGAGAAGATTTGCTCGCCCTTGCTGCCCGAGACGACCACCGCATCCACCTCGCCCTCGCGAATGGCGCGCAGCGTTTCCTCCGCTTCGGACAGGCGGAGTTGCAGTTCGTCGTTCTGTCGCTGCAGCTCCTGTTTGCGTTGGGTTGGTTTCCGGTTGGTTGCCATGGCAACGGTCCTTAATTCTTGGGTCTCAAATCCAACCCCACCAATATCCGTTCCTTGTCCGCCAGGTTGCCGATGAAACGGCGCAACGGTTCCGGCAGTTTCTTGATCAGCGTGGGGGCGGCGATGATCTGTTCACCCTTGGCCAGCGTCGGCTGTTGGTAGATGTCGATGATCTCCAATTCGTAGTGACCCTTGAGATGCTCCTCGCAAATCTCGGTGATGGACTTGATGGAAGCCGACGACCGGGGATTGATCCCCGCAACGTAAAGCCGCAGCACGTACTGCCGATCGACTTCAGCCGTCTTCGCCGCCTTCTCGAAGTCAGCCAGTCGATTGGTCTTCTCGCGTGACTTTGCCATAGCAACCTTTCATCAACACCGCGGCCGCAAATCCAACCCCACCAGCACCCGTTCCGTATTTGAGAGGTCTCCGATGATCTTTCGAACCGGCGACGGAAGACTTCGCACCAGCGTCGGCACCGCAAGAATCTGATCGCCCTTCGCCAATTGCGGATTCTTGAGAAGATCGATCACCTCGATGCGGTACTTGCCCTTGAGGTGCTCCTCACAAATCCTCTTCAGGTTGGCGAAAGCGGTGACCGCCCGCGTCGTCTGGCCGGCGACATACAGGCGCAACTCCCAGATCTCCGACGGGGGAAGACGCGGAGACACGGGGACGCGGGGACGCGGAGTGGTATTCGATCCTTGCTTGCACTTGTTCATAGCCATCTCTGAGTCTCCCTTCTCTGCGTCTCCGCGTCTTCTTCCTGCTTGCGCTTGTCCATGGTCATCTCCGCGTCTTCTTCAATCGGCCTTCCTCGCCTGGGCGAGGTCCTGTCGTTCCTTTGCCGTCACTACCCGACGCTCCGTCTCAGACTTCCTGACGATCTGAATCTCGGCCTTTAGGCTCGCCAAACGTTTGGCGATCCCCTCGGCCTGGGCGCGCAGGTTCGCCTGCTCATGTTCCAACTCGCGCTGCTTCCGCTCACAGGTCTGTTGATCTATCACAGATTGGGCCTCGTCCTTGGCCTCCTGCACGAACCGGGCCGAACCGGTGAGCACCTGGCCGGGACCGATGTAAACGTCGAGCAACTTGATACCGTCGGCTGTCAGTTGGATCTCGCGCATCTGGTTGGAGTGGGCCATGCCGCGGCTCTTGAGCACGTAGAGGAGCCGGTTGCGCTCGTTGCTGCTCTCGACCATACGGATCAGCAGCCAGGTGTCCATCAGCGAGGAAATTCCGACTTCGCTCTGTTCGTAAGCGCTGCCGCCGGCCGTAAGGCTGGTATAAACGCTCGTGATCCCCTCGGACTTCATGAAGTCGATCACGCGGACCAGCATGGCCTTGATCTCGTCGGCGTCCCCGACGCTGGTCAGGTTCGTGACCGGATCGATAACCACACCCTCCGGCTTAAAGTCCCGGATCAACTTGTGCATGGTCGCCAAATGCATTTCGAGGCCGTAGAGTTGCGGGCGTAGCGATATAAACGCCAGCAAGCCCTTCCTGGCCCACCGGCCGAGGTCGATCCCGATGGAACGCATATTGCGCATAAGTTGATCGGGGGATTCCTCAAAAGAGAAATACATGCACTTCTTGCCCTTGCGGCAGAGGCTGTCCACGAAGGAGGCGGCCAGACTCGTCTTGCCTGAACCGGCCGTGCCCGAGAGCAAAATGCTGCTGCCGCGATAGTATCCCTTGCCCCTCGACTCCGCTCGGAGCCCTGAGCCTGTCGAAGGGCCGCCCAACATCGCATCCAACCGTGGCACACCGGTGGAGACCCGCTCGGTGGTGACGGTGTAATTCAACCCCAGGGAACTGATCGGTAGCACGGATAGCCCGTTCTCGTCGATCAGGGTGGGGTACTCGTTGGTGCCGTGCTTGGAGCCGCGATACTTCACGATCCGCAATCGTCGCGTCGAAATCTGGTTGTGGACCCGGTGGTCCAGGAAGATCACGCAATCGCTGACGTATTCTTCGATGCCGTAGCGGGTCAGCGCCTTGTCGCCCTGCTCGCCGGTGATAATGACCGTGACCCCCTTCTGTTTAAGCCAGCGGAAGAGCCGCCGCAGTTCGGCGCGAAGGATGGCCTCATTGGGCAGGCCTGCAAACAGTGCCTCCACCGAGTCTAAAACCACCCGCTTGGCACCGACCTGCTGGATCATCGCGTTGAGACGAACGAACAAGCCTTCCAAGTCATACTCGCCCGTCTCCTCGATCTCACTGCGCTCGAGGTGAACGTAGTCGATGGCCATCTTTTTTTGGCGGATCAGACCTTCGACATCAAAGCCCAGGGACGCGACGTTCTGGGCCAATTCTTCGGCCATTTCCTCGAACGCCATGAAGACGCCGGGCTCGTTGAACTCGGTGGCGCCCCTCACGATGAACTCCATCGCCAACAGCGTCTTGCCGCTGCCGGCTCCGCCACAGATTAAAGTGGGACGACCTTTGGGCAGACCGCCTTCAGTGATGTCATCCAGACCGCTGATGCCCGTGCGGCATTTGTCCAGCATTGTGATCTTCCGAACGCCCCGCTTCTTTATCATGGTATGTTACTCCTCTGAACAACTCCACAGGCACACGCCAGCTACCGGAGCATGTCCACCGAGTGCCGTAGTCGCAGCCTCAAACTCTATGATTTAAAAAAAAATTCTACCCCCCCCCCCCAATTTTCAAGCAAAAAATGCACACCATATGTAAAAAGAAATATCCTTGCCCCTCTTATCTTCACCTCCTAATATCGGTCCATGTTTATCGATATCCATGCACATGCTTATCGGGCCGGGTGCCCCAAGGCGGATGGGAACGTTGTTTTTGCCACCCCGGCGGAAGTATTGAAACGCTATGATGAACTGAACATCGAACGGGGAGTCTTGTTGCCGTTGATTGGGCCGGAAGTTTATTTGCCGCAGTCCAACGAAGACATTCTGGACATGTGCGCGCAGTCCGGAGGTCGGTTGATTCCCTTCTGCAATTTGGATCCGCGCGGCTTGACGAATTCGCCCGACGCCCCCTTCGCCCTCTGGCTGAACCATTACAAACAACGCGGGTGCAAAGGGATCGGCGAAGTCATGCCCAATCTGCCCTTTGAAGATCCGCGTTCTCAGAACCTTTTCAAGCAGGTCGAAGCCGTTGGATTTCCCCTGATCTTCGACATTGCCGACCGAATCGGTGGAACGTATGGTTTTTACGATGATCCGGGGTTGCCGCAACTCGAGCGGACTCTGAGGCGATTTCCAAAGTTAAAGATCCTGGGACACGGTCCGGCTTTTTGGGCGGAAATGGGAACGCTGGATACTCCCGCCGACCGGGGCACTTACCCGCAATATCCGATCCGGGCGGAAGGGGTCGTGCCGAAACTGTTTCGCCGATACCCCAATATGTACGGTGATTTATCGGCCGGGAGCGGCTATAACGCCTTTGCCCGGGATCCGGCGAACGCGGTCAAATTTCTCAACGAATTCCAGGACCGGCTTTTATTTGGAACGGATATCTGCTATGCGGGCCAACCGTTGCCGATGGGAGATTTCTTAAAAGACCTGCTCCGCCAGGGAAAACTATCAGAAAGCGCCTTCGCCAAGATTTCCCGGGGTAATGCCATCGCGTTGTTAAACTTATAATTACCCGCCTGAGGTGGCCCGACGGCTCCGCACGGCGGGCTCTTTGGGCTCTGTCCTGCAGAAGAGGCCGGGGTTCGGAGCCCCCGGCCCACCCAAGGCGAGTGTCGCTTGAGTTGTGGTCAAAGCCCCCCGACTCTACCGCTTCACCCGTGCATTTCCTTCCCAGATGCTCCACACTTGCTCCTCGTCCGCGGGTTGCGCGTAATCCGTCATCAGCGTGGCGGCCAGGGCGCCACTGGCCCAACCGAATTGCACCCACTTCTCCGGCTCCCAGCCCTTGAGGATTCCGTACAGCATTCCACCCACAAAGCCATCGCCGCCCCCGATCCGATCCGCGACACCGATTTCCCGCGGCTCGACCACATGCCAATCGGAACCGGCGGACATGACCGCTCCCCAGAGATGGGTATTGGAACTCACCACCTCGCGCAAGGTGGTCGCATAAACCGAAGCGTTCGGATAGGCCGTCTTCACCCGCCCAATCATGCCCTTGAATCCATCAATCTTGGCCGCCAATCCTTTCCCGCCGGCTTCCGGCCCTTCCACCCCGAGGCAAAGTTGGAAATCTTCCTCGTTCCCCACCAGGATATCCGCGATGCCCGCGATTTCAGCGAAAATGGCTCGCAATTCCTTCTCCCGCTTCTTCCAGAACGAGGCGCGGTAATTGAGATCAAAGGCGATTTTTGTTCCATGTTTTTTCGCAGCCCGGGCCAGTTCCAAGCAAAACGTGCTCGTCTCCGGCGACAAGGCGCCCACGAGACCGGACAGATGCACAATCTGGGCGCCTTCCTGTCCGAACAGGCGATCGAGATCGAAATCCTTCACGTTCAGCGTCCGCCCCACTTCGCCGGCGCGATCGTTCCAAACCCGGGGACCGCGCGAACCGCAGCCGCTGTCCGCGATATTGAATTGGTGGCGGAAGCCCCAGGGGCCGCCCTGCTCCACTTCCTTCCCTTCAAAATCCATGTGCCGACTCGCCAGATTGTCCTTGATGAGTTGGGCGATCGGACTGCCCTTGACAAAGGTGGTCAGGATCTTGACCGGCAAACCGAGATAGGACGCCACGCTGGCCACATTCGATTCCGCACTCGTCGCCTGCATGACATAATGAGTACTGCTATGAACCGGCTGACCATTGGTCGGAGTGATCCGAATGCCCATGCTCGTAGGGACCACCAGCGCATACTTACAACCTTTTCGTAATTCCAGTTTCATAAGATATCCTTTTTTGAGTCGTCCAAATTGAACGTCTTTTTTAACGCAAAGCGCGCTCCGATGAAAGCGCAAAGTGAGACCAGCAAACCATTACTCACGCAAAGCCGCAGAGCACGCTAAGATCTCAGAGAGCCGCGCGACGAGTCCCGCCTGGAGGGCGGGATGCCTCGCGCGGCTACTGCTCTTGAAAGATCCTGCGAAACGGGAACCGGACGCGCGGTGCACGATCACGTCCCGTGAGCGCTCACCGCACGGCCTTGCTCCTCTTAGCGACCTTTGCGACTTCGCGTGAGACCTCCCCTTCGCCGGGGGGAGGGGAAGGAACCCGTACCGGGTGCGAAATCAAAGAAAATTGCCGGAACGAGTTGCAAGCTCGACCGAGCACTGTTTCACCCACAGAATCGCCTTGCGCCCGAAAGCGGGACAACGAGAATCCATTCCGCCCCTCGTCCGTATGTCTGGCATTCTTGCCTGACATCCCCCGCTCTCCCCTGAAGTCGGGCAAGAATGCCCGACTTACTCAGCCCGGTCATGTTTACGTTGGCACAATCCAGTAGGTCAGGCATTCTTGCCTGACATCCCCCGCTCTCCCCAGAGTCGGGCAGGAATGCCTGCCTTACTCCTTCTGAACGCCTTCCAGCGAGGTGATCTCCTCCATCCAGCGGCGGCAATCCGTCGCCCACTGAAACGGCGCATTCAAACCCAGTCCGTGCCGACCTCGCGTATACACATGCAATTCGAACGGCACCTTCGCCTTCCGCAAGGTTGACGCAAACATCAGGCTGTTCTCCACGGGAACTCCGTCGTCTTCCATCGTATGCCAGATGAAACAAGGGGACGTATCGGCTCGGACCAGTAATTCCGGAGAGACCGCCGCCAAGCGCTCCGGAGTCAGATCTTCCCCCAATAAATTCTGGTACGAACCTTGATGACTAAACTCCCCCTGAGCGATGATCACCGGATAACACAGGACGCCAAAATCGGGACGCAAACTGACTGTGCCCTTATATTGATTCCAGGCCGTCACCGTGTGTGCCGTTAAGTGTCCGCCGGCCGAAGACCCCATCACTCCGATCTTGTGCGGATCGACTCCCAATTCCGCGGCTGCACTGCGAACCGTATGCACAGCGGCCAGCGCATCTTCCAGCATTGCCGGATGACGAAATCCTTGAGATCCGAGCCGGTATTTCACCACAAAACAGGCGACGCCCTGCTGGACGAAATGCTCGGCATACCCGCGCCCCTCGTGCTCGGCCAACATCCCATACCCGCCGCCGGGAAAAATGATCAGCCCGATCGCCGGTCGCCCCCCTTTAGGCAACCAACACTCGATTTGCGGGGCCGGATTCGTCCGCCCCGAGGGAAGTTGTCCAGTTATGATTCGCATGGGCGTACTCCTGAAGTTACTCAGCACAAAATTACATCAACCTAAGCCGCCGCCTTGGAAGCTGGGTTGCGTTCGATGATGACGAGCGCCAGATAAGGGACCAGGTTAAACACAACGACCATGATCTTGAAAAAGCCGAGTAGAAGGTAGATCGCCAGAGTGAAAGCGTCTACGCTAATGGGAATCCAATAACTGTGCATCCCAAAAACCCAACCTCCGGCAAATCGCAGTAACAGAGCCGAGAGAATCAGCAGTCCTCCATTGATGAGCGTGCACCACTTGAAGAAGGCTCGCATCATAGTGATATTCATGTTCGGTTCCCTTTCTGTTATCAACCACAGAGAAAAGGATAATCGGCCCGGAATTTGAAATCAAGCTTGAGCTTTCCCTCAAAATGTCATTCAATCCGGCATGTTCGTTATCGATTGCCATGCCTTTTGGGGTAAACGGGTCGAGTCGGATCCGCGTTACACCCCCGACGCCCTGCGCGAAAACCTCACCCGTCACTCGGTCGCCGCCGCCTTCGCCTTCAGCCGACGCGGACCCGATTATGACAGCCGCACGGCGAATCGGGAAGTCCTCGCTGTCCGCCAGGAAACCCCCTGGCTCCAGCCCATCGCCGTCCTCGACCCTCGCAATGCCCCCGGCTTCGAAACCGAATTCGAATTCTGCCGCGATGCCGGCATCCGCGCCTTTCGCTTCTTTCCCGGTCAGCAAAACTGGTCGGTCCAATCCACCCTCTTCCGACGCCTGCTCAAAATCATCCGCGGATCCCCTTCCGTCCTGATGTTCTCTTCCATCGATTCTTATACCGGCTGGGAAATCCCTTCCCAAATCGCCGCCGCGACCGCCGACCTCGGGGTGCCGGTCGTTTTCGTCGATACGTTCTATGCCAACATGTTTGAGGTTCTCTCCACCCTGCGCGAGTTTCCCCACACCTATATCGAAACCAACGGTCTCGCCACCACCGAAGCGCTCGATACGGTCGTCGGAGAAGTGGGACCCACCCGCGTCCTCTACGGTTCCAGCGCCCCTCTCCGTCCCATGCAAAAAGCCCTCAACCAGATCCTCGATGCCCGCCTCCCCACTGCCGATAAGGCCGCCATCCTGGGCGGAAACGCCGCCCGTCTCTTCCGCCTCGATCCCGCCCTCTGGGCCGGGCGCCCCACCCTCGCGCACGATCAACCGGCACGGTTCGACGAACCCGCCATCGACATCCATTCCCATCTCGGTTTCTGGCAACGTCCGCCTTACGAGGACTATAATCCCGCCGGTATGCTTCGTCGGATGAAACAATTCAACATCCGCACCGGCATCGTCTCAGCCTACGAAAGCATGCGCTATGACATCCCCGCCGGGAACCGCGCCATCGCCTCCGCCATCGAAGGCCACCCGGAACTCAAGGGCTGCGTGGAACTCAACCCCCACCAATTCGAGCTTTCTTGCGACGAGATGGACCGGTATTTCGCCCAGCCTAATTTCGTCGGCGCCGAAATCGAACTCTCCCATATTCCCGCTCCCACGGCGGGCCCCCTGGTCCAAAAACTGATTGAAGCCGTCGCCCATCGGGGCAAACCCGTCCTGTTCCTCCCGGCCGGCGGCGGGGATGCTCCCGCGGAACGCGACCTGGCCCGCGCCCACCCCCACCTCGCATTCATCCACGCCCATGGCTTCGATCCCGATTGGGCGCGCATCGTCGCCGATACCCCCAACATCCACGTCGAATTCTGCCTCAGCCGGCCCAGTCATCATCACTTGCGCGAGTGCCTGGACATCCTGGGTCCGGAACGCATCCTTTTTGGAACCGACCAAACTCTTCTGAGTGTCGCCTCGCAGGTCGGCCTTTACCTGGATGCCGATCTCTCCCCGCATGAACGCCGTTTGATTTTACATGATAACGCTTGCCGACTGTACCACCTCTAACCCCGGACTTCCCCCATGCCCGCAAAATCCAAATCCACTCCTCGTTCCGCTCCCTGGACCGTTGGATTCGCCCTCGCCGATATCACTCCTCCGCTGGGCACACACCTTTTCGGATTCGGCGGCCGCGACCGCGGCCCTGGCTGTCAGGCGATTCATGATCCCCTCCAAGTCCGCGCGGTGTGGATTGCCGTCAAAAAAGAACCCGTTCTCATCCTCGCCTACGATGTGCTTTTTTTCGATCGGGCCGAAGCCGACCGCATCAAGGGCGCCGTCGGCCGGGCGCTGGATCTGACCCCCCGTCAAATTTTGATCAATTGTTCCCACTCCCATATCGGACCCGTCACAGGCAACTGGGCTTTTGCCAATTACGAACCGCTCAAAAACCGGTTTTATCTCGATGATCTCGTCAGCGCCTCGGTACAGGCTGCCGTTTCGGCCCGGGATAGCGCCCGCCCCGCCCGCCTCCGTTTCGGGAAAACCCGGTCCTCCCTTCCTGTCAGCCGTCGTTACCTCACGGCCAAAGGCAGGGCCGAATGGCGGCCGGCACCCTCAGTTCCCATTTATGACTCGCTGCCCGTCATCGCATTTGACGACCCGATCACGAATACCCCCATCGCCCTGATCTTCACCGTGGCCTGCCATCCTTCCACCACCGGCGGAGTCACTATTTCAGCCGACTATCCCGGAGTGGCCCGGGATTTGATCGATCACGCCATCGGCCGGCCGGCGTCCGTTTTCCTCCAGGGTGTGGGCGGGGACACCAAACCCTGCGTGGTCGCCGATGGTCCCCCCGACGATACCGGTCTGACAACCTGGCGACATGGCTCATGGGACGATATCCACCGGGCGGGCGAGATCGTTGCCACCGCGGTCCTCAAGATCCTGCCCAAATTGAAACCTCTGACCGATCCCCTGGTTCAAACCCAACTCACCGAAGTGGCGCTCACCCTGACGGGCCTCCCCACTCGGCTCGAGCTCGAAAAGATTCGATCTTCGACGGAACCGCATGATGATCTGCGTCGCCTCTGGGCCACACGCCAATTGGAATTACTCGCCACCTGCGGCGCCCTCTCCCCGATCGCCCCCATCTTGATCCATTCCATCCGCCTGTCTAAATCGCTCCGTTTTGTCGCGCTGGAAGGGGAACCCGTCGCGGCCTGGGGCTGGGCCATCGACCAGGCGTTTCGCTCCGCCGGGGTCGCCATCCCGCTGGGTTACAGCAACGGGCAGGGCCTGTATCTGCCGGTCGAGTCCAATCTCGCCGAAGGCGGATACGAAGTGGAAAGCGTCTTCGAATACGGCTTTTCCGGGCAACAACTGGCCCCGGGTTTTTCCAAACCGATTTTTGCCACTTTCAAAGGCTTGAGTAACCGGGCCGTGAAACACTGACCAAAGGACAGGCTATGGATTTGAAGAACTTGCTCTACACGATCTCGCTCGTCTCCCGCGGCGTTCGAAACCAATTCGCCGTCGCCATCGTCCTGATGTCCCTGATTCCCCTCTCCATCATTGTTTTTCTGGTGGTTCAGGTCATTCCCAATAGTTCCATGTCATCCGAGGCCTTGGACCTGATTACCCTCGTGGTTTTCATCCTGGCCTTTCTCGGTTGGCGTCTTCTCGTCAAATACCCCATCAGCATCATTCGTTTACGCCAGTATCTCGATGCCCTCGCCCGGGGCGAAATCCCTCGCCAGATTAAAATCGAAAAAGGGGAAGTCGACCTCTTCGCC
>Ga0073936_10002694_pt1 | contig 26207 bp, 21 predicted proteins | sample AliMusrvi5mmetaG_FD_87041 | JGI IMG/M metagenome (GOLD analysis project Ga0073936, IMG submission 87041) | Freshwater lake bacterial and archeal communities from Alinen Mustajarvi, Finland, to study Microbial Dark Matter (Phase II) - Alinen... | ecosystem: Environmental > Aquatic > Freshwater >...
ATATGCTGAGGTGTATTGGGAACAATAATTCGAGGGCGACGAGGCATGACATTTCACTTCTTCAAGGAAATAGCTAGACTTTAGCATTAATGAGCGCTAATTAATAGTGGTCTGTCCCCTATTGTTCCCATGTTTTTGTATGTTTAAATTATTCTTATTTTCATCCCACTCAAATTGCATACGAATTTCCAGACAACATTTTAGCCAAAGTATATCACACCCAAAATACCGTCTATAGTCGGTTTAAAGACAAGCACAAAAATTTAACATAACAGCCATTATGGGAAGGCATAGCAAATCGTGGGTTGATGGGCAAAAAAAAAAGGGATCCGCCCCCTTTTTTTGTAGTATTAATTACCGGACACAAAAAAACCCCACTCCCTTTTGAGGAATGAGGTTTAGTTTGTTGCTCTACACAACCTTATGGGCTGTGTAGAACTTGTTGCTTACCCCACGGTGAACTGTGGGGGTTTCCTTTTGAGGGGATTAAGAAGTCAATGCAACAGATCCTGTTGCTGCTGTTCCTAATGTGTGTGTTCCAACTAATTCAATCAAAGTTGTATTTGTAGCACTTGAATTAAGTAACAATGATTCCGCTACGTATGTGTTGCCTCCGAAAACACTAACAAAAACACCGTGAAAGTTTGCAGCAGAAGCTGTTTCTAAGGCACCGATAGTTAACGCTAAAGTAGCTTGAGCAGCAATTACTTGTGCCGCACCAGTCGCTCCACTATCATTACCGAAAGTAATAGTGTCGCCAGCTTGTGCACCAGTGATAACTGTATTAGGAGCAGTTGCAAAGCTAGTTCCAGCGTTTGCTACTGTAATTGTGTTAACACCAGCGTTATGAGCTCCAATCGTTACGTTGTATGTACCAGTTGTAGCTGTTCCACCAAAAGCAACACTATTGTTATGTATATTTCCAGCAGCAATAGAGATGTTATCAACACCAACACTATTATTGGCAACAATAGCCAATGTACCTGTACCAGCGTTGATGGTATTGCCCGCTAGAGCAGAACCTGTCAATGCATCAGTACCTGTAGAAGCTGTATCGATAATTGTTACTGCTGCAGTAGCTAAATGAGCATCAATAGTGTCATTTGTTGCGCCTGTAGATCCAGTAATCGTTGAAGCATATTGCAATGCAGCTGTAGTCAATGTAACACCCACCTTAGTGATGCCAGCAGCGTTAACTGTTGTCAATGAAGTATCACCAGTCAATGTTACGCTCAAACCACTGTTACCAGAAAGTGTCAATGAACGTAAAGATGAGTCAACGATTGTTGCAGTATCCAAATATCCAACTGGAGTAGCTTGAGTATCAGTATTGGTGATTACCAAAGTACCAAGGTTTGGAGTTGTGATAGTACCAAAAGCTGCGATACCGCCTGCAGCATCTTTGAGGTTAATGTTCAATGTATCAGTTAGATTTGCACCCAATGTTCCAGATGTTGTCAAGCCTGTATTAGGACCAGTCAAATTAACTGTTGAACCAGAAGCCAAGTTTGCTAAAGTTTCTGTATAAAGAATATTACCAGTCAAATTAACCGTACCAAAGCTACCAAAACCTTGTGTATCAACAGTAGAGCTAGCAGCAAACGCAGCCAAGGTAAGAGTATTAAAACCAGTTACCGCAGTTTTGAATGCTGTTTGTACTGCACCAGCTGTAGACAATGTTGTTGCGTTAGCAGCTGACAAACCCAAAGTATCTGTACCGCTACCAGTGATAGAACCACCAGTACCAAGAGCAGTAACTGAAACGTTTGCTGTGCCTTTGCCAGAACCAAAAGTAATCGCCTGAGTTGTAGCTCCTACGTTAATTGTGTCTGTACCAGCACCGCCTGTAAATGCTTGAGCATTTCCAAGAGTAATTACGTTTGCAGTTGTCAAATTAGCTGCGCCAGTTGCAGAAGCAACGTTTGTTGCAGCAGATGTGTTAACAGATGTTACAGCCGCTGAGCCAGAAACATCTACTGTTACACCGCCTGAACCGGCAATAACAACGCTAGTCAAAGCTACGTCGCCAGTTAAAGTCGCTGTAGTTGCACGTGTACCACCAAATGTAAGGGATGTTGCCAAAGCAGCAGTAATAGTTTCTGCGCCTGCAGTTGTAGCTGTACCAGTAGTATTAACAGTTACGCTAGTTGCTTTTGCAGTAGTCAATGTACCAAAAGTGGCTGCACTTGTCTCATTCAAAGTTACTGAGGTAGCTGTTGCATCAGTTAATCCGCCTTGGTTGGTTGTACCAGATGCATTAATCGTTAGCGCACGAGTTCCAGCGGCAGCATTGATTGTTGTCAGACCAGTATCACTAGCAAGGTTAACTGTAGAAATTGCATTGCCATTCAATGTAATTGCTGAGGTAGTATTTGAAGCACCTTTCACAGTTACAGTTGTCAACGTGCTACCTGTAAGAGCTGCTGTAGCTGATGTGTCAGTAATAGTTACTGCACCGAAACCAAATGTGCCCGTATTTACTGCTGAAACGCTTGTAGCGCTGTTTAAAGTGACAGAAACAGTACCTGAAGCGCCTGTATTAGCATCGGTTAAGTTAAATGCTTGTAAACCTGTGCCAAATGTTGTGTTAGTTACTGTTACGTTGCCTGTGCTAATGGATTGACGCGCTAAGTTTACAGTCGTCAAACCAGATAATGTGATGCTTGTTGGCAATGCAAAGTTAACTGTAGTGTTGTCAACAATGTTGAATACATCGTTTTGACCAGCAGCAACTACTGAGTCAAACGAGTTAATTGTTGCACCAGTACCCAAAATACCGTTGATAACTGAGTTAGGACCTGGTGTGAATGTATCTACACCAGTAGTGAGCGTGAAAGTAGATCCTACAACAGCATTCGCACTACCTACTGCCGCTTGCAAAGTTGCAACGTTAGTTGAATTGTTAGTTGCAATCAGTGAATAAGCCAAACCTGTTTCAAGAGTACCAATTAGGTTGTTTGCATAAGTACCATAAGTGGCATAAAGCACATTAGATGGGCTTGCTACTGCAACTGCCGCAGCCAAAAAGCTAACCAAGCCTTGTCCAGCAGTAGCAACACTATTACCTAAGTAAGATTTGATTGTATTAGTCGCTGCTGTATCTGTTAAAGGTATACCCAAGTTTGTTTGAATAATGGTTGCTAAGGCAGAAATAGTTGTTGCGCCTGTTGCATTTATTAATGCTGTTGCAATAGCAATGGGTGTTAAAACAGCTGCTTGCGCTAAATAAGTGGAACCTGGTGCTGCACCCAATGTTAAAGCGAACAGACCACTGGTTTGTTCGTTAGTTGTACCGAAATATAAATTTGGCATTTTGTTATCCTAATTAAATTAATAAAAGTGTTTCGTTCTTTGCAAAGAATAGAAAGTATTAAAAAACAATTCAATCTACTGAAGGCCCTGCTAGCCAAGACCTTCAGATGATGGAACGGTGGTGTCTATTGCTTATTGCCTTTCCACAGTGTTGTGGCTAGAACCTGTTTGAGTCAGGTTGGCGAGTATAATATTTTATTGCTGAATTTATGGATGTGATTTGACGCACATGTTTTTGTATATTGTTGCTGAATGCTGGTTGTTTTGTTTTTTTACAACAATTATAGCTTAATAAGGACTAGCGTGCTTGCCCTTAAGGCCTATTTTAGCATGTTAACAGCTTTGTTGGCTAATGACTAGTGGGGGCGCTATTTATCGTTCCCACGCTGTACATAGGCATGCAGCCTTAGACGCTCTGCGTCGCTTAGTGCGCTGCGTGGCTATGTTAGTGGGTTTTGTGAGACTGCATTTTAGGACTGTTGGGCTTGCATGGGTGTTAGCGCAGAGCGCTGGGAACTATGTGGACTGAGGGTGGGTGCGATACTAAACAGCCTATGCCACCTAGCGACTAGGCATAACTAAGACTCATACTAGGCTAGCAAGCACAAGACTTACGCTCAGAAGCCTAGTATTTATCAATTATTTAATCCTTGTTAGTCTATCTACACCCCCAGTTAGACGTCATTGCCGACTCACTAGCCTACATAGACCACCTCCAATAACTCATTAGCTTAAAGCTTAGCCATCAGCGCCTACCAACTGTACTGCGCCACCCTTTTATGACGCTGCTTTAGGCACTTTTGTGGGCTTACTATGCGCATATTGCTTAGCTAAATCTGCAACAGCATCCTCAAGCCTCCCAGTGAGTTGGTTATGAGTCTTTACAAATTGGTACACCGTTCGCGCCTGACTAAGACTTTGGCTACCCGCTGCAAAACGTGAATCTTGAAACTTACCTGTTAATACCACTAAGGCATATAAAATTGTATCTAGCTTTTGCAGGGTATCTACATCTCTGCGCATAGCGCTTACATTAAAGTTAGCTGGAAATATCTCAGGATGCTGCTCTGCTAATTGCAGGGTCTTTTGAATAAAGCCTAAGTCTTTATCGCTAGAATGAGCCATAGCCTTACGTTGATCGGGTGTAAGCTCGATTAATGAGGGTAAGTTGGTATCAATGGTTTTTAGGGTGACTAGCAGGGTGTCAACCTGATCTTGAGTGATAGACATATTAAGATAATGTTCGGCCATGAGTTGCTCTCTATTTTGGTTAATGAGCGTGTAGCCTATAACGATTCGTTTTGCATGGCTATTCGTAGGAATACCTATATCACTGATTTTTACGCTGGGTTAGTATGTGGCCGCTGAGTAGCGTGACGCAAAGCGTCACACTACCAAGCCGCCCTAACCCCCAGCCAGCCTTCTAAGGTGTTCATGGTAAACAAGCTGATATTACTGTCTTGATTTTGCCATTTAACACTCGCCACTCCTCGCCAGTTATGGACGAAAACGTCTAAAGGCCAATCATAATCTAAGCCTAAACCAAGGCGATTGAGCTGCCTAGTGGCACCGTAGTTAAGCCAAGGACTATAGGCTTGCATATCTTTACTTTCTTGATAACTGCCGGTGGCTTTTATAAAGCTGGTTTCGCTGAGGAAAGGGGTGACCCAAATACCGGCGACATCTAGCTTACCACGTAATTGATCGCCACCAGGGCGTTGACTTGCCGCCCAATCCCAGCCGGCACCCAGATTAATATTATAATAGCCCAAAGGCGTATCACACAAAGCACCGACCATTAGGCCATTATAATGACTATCTAATAAGGGGTTGCCTTGCTGTCTTTGCCATAATAAATCAAGCCCTGTTTGCGGCTTGCAATATAGGCGTTTTGTGCCGGTATGCCTCAACATCAATTGGCTAGAAAAAAGATAAGTATCCGCATTGTAATGCAGGGCGTTAAAACCTAAGGCAAGCGCGTTTTCTGAGCCATTATCATGATGACTTATTAAGGAGCTGAGTAAATTAGTGCCTTGATAATCTGCATAACCGCCACTACCGGTCTCCCGACCATAGAGTTCGCCTTTAATTTGCCATTGCAGGTTATTAGTAAAGCCGCGCATGCCATTAGCGCTTAATAGCGCTTCGCCGCCTACCCCGCCTCGTTGTTGAAACTGCGGTAATAAGTTAAGCGCAATAGGGCCTGTCGGTAAGGTGAGTTGCACACTAGATGAGCTCGGTGCTTGATTTAAATTACTGCTATAACCCGTACGCAACTGCATCGCGGCATCAAATTTCCAAGCGTTCTGTTGCTGTAGAGCTTGTGCTGAAATTGATATTGGATGCCGACCTTCCATACCTGTCAGCGCTAATTGATATTGTTCTGCTGCGCCCTGCGCTTGTGGATATTGCATTAATAGCCGCTCTATTAAATCTGCCGCTTGTATATAATGTTGTGTAGCGTTTAACTCAGCAGCCATTTGTACTTGCTGTTCTGGGCTTTTATGGCAGTTTGATGCTGGGTCATTAAGCTGCTGTGAATCGCAGGCACTTGCTAACACAAGCAGGGGCGTATTTGCAGCCAACGCTAGCAGCAATAATAATTTAAATTTCATTTATAACGTTCCCACGCTCTGCGTCTGGCATAGCTGGAACGATGCCAGATGCATAATCACGCAGAGCGCTCATCGTTATACATAAGTATCCTGTGTACTCGGAATAAAAAAGCGTTAGCTGTTTTAAAACGCCAAGACTTGTAAGGCGGGAAAACAGCTTTAACGTTTGCCCAGGATTTGCCGATATAAGCGGTGGGCAAAAAAGCGTTGCCCACCCTACTGGTTTATCGAAGGCGCTCATTAGGTACACGGAACAGGTCGCGACTTGCCCCTACAGCGTTTCAAAGCAACAGCCGTTGGACAAGGGTAGCGCTGAAAAAGTTGTGTATAACGATGAGCGCAGCGCGTGGTAACGATTGAACTAAGCAAGAACAACATTGGCATCTAAGCTTTAGGTGCAAATAGCTCACTGGCTTTTTGCAATCCTGGCAATAAAAAACGACCTAATGAATGTAATTCTGTTTGGTCTTGCCAAGCTTTAGCTATCGCTTCTCCACAAATAATAGGCTGTGACAAATCACCGGTCATTTGTTGTAAGCGTATTGCAGTAGTCACGGTTTTGCCTAATAAGGTATGCACTCTACGTCTTGCGGGTCCAAAGGAACCAACTAATACTTCGCCTTGCTCTATGCCGATGCCTACGGCTAATGGCGGTAGTTGATCGAGGCCGGTTTCGGCACTAAATAATTGTTCGCTCATGGCTATAATCTGTTCTGCAGCAAATAAAGGCCTTAAATTAGCTAAGTCATCACGCCATACACCCATAACAGCATCGCCGACATATTCTTCTACTTCGCCGCCATGCTGATGAATAATACTATCAGTAAAGCTATAAAAACTATGCAGTACGGCACCGGCTTGATCGGCTGGCAAATGGTTGCACCATGCCGAGAAATTTCTTAAATCGGCATAGAGCACGATAACTTGTTCATGATGCGCATTCAAGATGCTCACAGGCTCTTGTTGAGCTATTTTTTTGGCGACATGGGTGGGTAAATAACTGGCTAAATTACGGTAGAGTCGATCACTTTCGGCTCTGGTGGTTAGATAGTTTTGTGCGCCTAATAAAATCTGAGTAATGATAATAAAGTGCACGGCAGGCAACCATGATACGCATAAACTAAACAGCCAAAGCATGAGCGCGGCTATGCCTAGTGTACTTGCGATTAATAAAAGTCCGATGATAGCTGGCGCATAAGCACGTAGATAGGCGGCGCGTATTCTTGTTGCTGCCGCCAATAGGCTGGCTAACAAAACTATCCAGATACATTGCAATAAGCCTGCGCCTCGAGGCTGATAGGGTATGCGTTTATCTAATAAGCCCGTTAATAATTGGGCATGTACTTCAACACCACTGACCGCAGAGGCTTGTGGCGTTGTCACTGAATCAGCTAGGCCAAAGGCAGTGCCGCCTATAATAGTCCAAGCACCTTGTAAATAATCCGCCGGTAGTGTGCCTTCCATGACCTCTTTTGCAGATATGGAAATAATGGCTGATCTGGCGGTCCACCATGGCAATTGTATGTCGCCTTGACTATTAAGAGGGATAGCGAAGCCTGCCAAGGCCGGATGCGTTAGGGCAGCGATAGGTTCTAACCATGACTCGCCGGATTTAAGTGTAAATGCAGAGGTCATGCCAGCACCTTCAGCCAATGCTGCTAAGGCCAGCGTAGGATAAGCCTGGTGCTCATAACAAATCATCGCTGGCACAGATCGAATAGCCCCATCTTCAGCGATACGAGGGGTAATATGGCCTGTGTTAGCAGCGCGCAAATCAGCTGCGTTAGCAATGTAACCATTGGCTGTTGGAAATAAGCCTGTGCATAACTCTGAGCCTAGCCCACCTTGCAGTTGTCCTCTAGCGACTAATTCGTCAGCGTTTAGGGCTAATACTTGCGCCATAACAGTGGGCGTTTTAAGCAATTCTTTAGCAAGTTGCTCATCACCTGCTTTAGCATCCGGAAAAGCCATGTCGATGATGCGCTCAGCAACACCCTGCTCAGACAGGTTTTTAAGCAATTGTGCTGTACGCTCGCGCGGCCAAGGCCAAGCGCCGTATTTGGCAATGCTGTCATCATCGATATTAATAACCACTACGCGACGTTCACGTTGCGATGAACTGGCTATGAGCCGCCAAAACTGATCATTAATAGCAGCTTCTATGTTATTAAAAGAGGTTAAGTTAGCTAAGCTTGCGATTAAACTGAATATGGCAGCGATGACAAAAGGTAAATAACGGTTTTTAAATAAACTGATTAGCAACATTATTTTTTAACCCAATCAGTCAAGCCCGTAAAAGTACCGGAGGGTACTTGCTGCATAAAGGCCATGGCGGCATTGTTGCCACTCACAGCACCTGAGACTAAGCTGGTTCCAGCAGGATTTTGAATACCAAAATTACCTGAGCTCTGTATGGCTCCGCTTAAGTTTAAATTAGCAGATATAGCTTGATATTGCATAGCTAACTGCGTGCTAAAACTTTGCCTATCAAAATTTACTTGTAAGCTTCCTGAGTTTAACTGTGCCAAACTTAAAGTGCTTGCGCCATTGGCCGCAAAGTAAACCTGCCCTTGTGCTAGGCTAAAACCATAAGCTCCGGCTTGTGGTTGCATCTGAGTTAATGGCGCTGTTGAAAAGAGTCCGGCATAAGTATTACCAGCCAATAAAAAGTTAGCGCCAACATGACTGCCTGAAGCTTGAGTCATGGTGTCGCCAGAGGCCTGAGACATCCAATCCCATCGCTCCCAGACTAAGGGTGAGGATTGCACGACTGGAAGCGCACCTAGTTTCTGGCCGTTTTGTTGAGCTAAAGCATCAACGACAACAATGTCAATAGGTGTTATGCGTCCGACTGAAGTTGAGTTGCCTGCAACGGACATTGCATTATCAGCACTATCGCCATTAATTGACTTGCTTTTAGAAAGTATGGCGGGATTAAGAGGCGCTAATTTTTCTTGTACCTTTCCATGGCTAAACTCTAGCATCACTCCACCCATTAGCTCGTTTAAACGCGTTGCTCCTGCACAAGCACCTAAGCCACTAGCCAAACACTGTTCACTGAGTGGGGCAATAGCAATAGCACCCGAATAGACGCCGGCCCATACTTTTTCAGTCTCAGTTCTGACTATAAAGTCTGTACCTAAAACACCAATGGCAGTAATAGGGGTATTAAGACGAAAGCGCTGATGATCGGCTTCGGTGGCTTTGCCTGAAATACTACGCAACACACCTGATTGTAGAGTAAAGCGGATAGCGCTATTATTGGCTTGCTGCTTATCATAATGATAAAGTTCAATAATAAGACGGCTACTGGGGCGTAAACTAATAATGCCATCGTCTATAAAATGTAAGTGGACATGGCCACCGACTGAGGTTTCTATGGTATCACCTGTATAAACAGCCTCATCTCGTTTTAAGGTTCGTTGCTCATTATTTTTATTAGTCGCCAGTGCCTGACCTATGACTAAGGTGACATGACCGGCAAGTTCAGACTGACTGATGTCTTCTGCATGTAAATAGGTAATGGGGGATAATAAAAGAAGCAAACAAAAAGTTGCGCGAACGCTCGCTACTAGACAACGACCTAATGCCTTAGCGATAGAACAGACCTGAAAGCAGACTGCGGCTGATAATTTTATGTTGAAACTCATGGCTACTACCTCAATTAAGACAGTAATTCTACTTACTTATGTCATTTAGCATTGTGTTTGAAATCACACAAGCTATTATTTTTTAACTTTTTCTTTTCCTGCCCTAAGTTTGTACATAAAATGATAAAGCTTACTTTGAAATGTTAAAATTACTGAGTAGCATTGTAGTATGTACATCAGCAACCTATAATATAACTTCTTAAGGCCTTAACAATTTATGATTGTCATAAAGAACTTCTCTACTAATTATCGCTCTCTGTAGTAGAGATATTCGCAGCGTATAAGAACATGAATTTAACCTTACCCTAGGAAGTCTTTGTTGTTAAGCACACATTCAGTTCCTCATGGCTGTTGAACCATTATTACTTAAGCAGTTTGATCTTTTCAAACCCTTGCCTAATGACGTTATTGCCCAGCTAGGTCAATTTGCGCAATTGGTAGAAGTACCTAAACGTAAAGTGGTCATGGAAAAAAATCAGCTCGCGCATTCATTAGGCTTATTACTTGATGGGCGCTTGCAGGGTGTTGATATGACTCTGGATGGTCGAGAAGCTGGACTGTATTTTGTAGAGCCTAATGATTTTTTTGGCGAACTTGCCGTAATAGATCAACTTCCTACCCATGAAACTGTGATTGCCTTATTGCCCTCACGCTTTGTTATGGTGCCTTCTAAAATCATTTTACAGTTGGTCAATGAGGTTCCTCAGGTGGCTGCTATCATTAATGCTAGGCTAGCTCGACGTTTACGTGAGGCGCTGGTGCAGCGTACCTTATTAAGCATGTCATCACCCTTACAGCGCGTTTGTGCACAGCTAATACAATTAACCATACAATCACCCTCGGGAGAACAAACGATAGTTTTTGCCCCGACTCATCAAGAAATTGCTATTATGATTAACGTCACCCGAGAAACGGTGACTCGTGTTTTTCAAAAGTTGCAGAATAATGGCGTGATTATGCGTCAAGGTAATAGTTTACAAGTTTTGAATATTCAGCATTTGAACCTGATTGCTAGTGGCGAACAAACTGAATAGCTAACAATCATATATCGCTCTAGCGCGGCTTATCTGCCATAATTTAAATCTATACAACTTTTGGTCATGTTATCTTGAATACCAGCTCTAGCCATTTTTTAAATATAGCCTTAAGTTTGTTTAGGCATTATCCGTTGATTAAGCAGATGATTAAGCGCGAAGTAATTGGTCGTTACCGAGGCTCATTTTTAGGTTTACTGTGGTCTTTGGTTAATCCGGTATTAATGCTGGCAATTTATACCTTTGTATTTGGCTTTGTATTTAAAACTCGCTGGGGACAAGGAGATACAGATAAATATCAGTTTGCGCTAGTTTTATTTACTGGCTTAATTCTATTTAATTTGTTTTCTGAATGCATTTCCAGAGCCCCAGGCTTAATTTTGGCTAATATTAATTATGTCAAGAAAGTGGTATTTCCATTAGAAATTTTGCCTTGGGTTGCTTTAGGCGCCACTTTGTTTCATGCGAGCATTAATCTACTTGTACTATTAATTTTTCTATTAGCGCTAGGACAGCCCTTTACTTGGACTATGTTGTATCTGCCAATCATACTCTTGCCGTTTTTATTGTTAATTATGGGTTTGTCGTGGTTACTGGCTTCTATCGGCGTCTTTATTCGTGATGTCGGTCAATTTATTGGCATGGCTATGACCGTATTGATGTTTATGAGCCCTATCTTTTATCCACTAAGCGCTTTACCAGACTCTATTAGACCTTACTTATTGTTGAATCCGGTCACTTTAATTATTGAGCAAGTACGCAATACTTTATTATGGGGCTTGCAGCCCAACTGGCAGGCCTTAGGCGCTTATAGTATGATTGCTATAGTTATTGCTTACTTAGGTTGGTTTTGGTTTGCTAAGACTAGAAAGGGCTTTGCTGATGTACTTTAGCTTTATCGTTCCCACGCCGCGTGGGAACAATAGATGCCGCACGGCGCAGCATGAGACTTTCTGAATCAACATGCGCGGTTATTCGCAGCACTGTTCAAGACGTTTTTGGCTCAGGGGCTACAGTAAAACTTTTTGGTTCACGGATAAATGATAACGCACGGGGCGGGGATATTGATTTGCTAGTTGAACTCGCTTCGGCCTCAACCGAGCTTGAACGTAAAACATTACAACTTATCACTAAACTGCAATTGCGCATTGGCGACCAGCCTATTGATTTACTGGTGCTTGATCCTTCAACGCCTAGGCAAACCATACATGAGCACGCTATCCTGACTGGAATGACCTTATGAGCTCAATATTAAATTTGCCGGTAGTCCGTTTCTTGGATACCTTAGCTATCGTTGCCAAAGAAGGTAAACATCTAGCTTATAGCTGGAACGGCCTGTTTGCTCAAGGCATTGATGCCCAATGGGTACAACAGCTGGAGATGCATCCTGATCGGGCCGAGCAATTGGAAGCCTATGTGTCACGCTTTGGCAGAATGCAAGATACAACGGCGGATAAATTATTGCCCCGCTGGTTGCTTGCACTCGCTGAACGCCCCGGCAGTCAAATCGAAACGCTGAACCTATCTGAGCGCTTAGGCGTATTGACGAGTACTGAAAAATGGCTGGAAGCTCGCAATCTACGTAACCGCCTTGTATATGAATACATCACTAATCCTGCAAGCTTTGCCGAAGACTTGCTTTTAGCAAAGGACTACAGCGTAATGCTGATAGAAACCTTTAATCGTATACGTCAGGATGCCTTAACGCGCATGGCTCATAAGCCAGAAAGTCTACCTGAAGCGTTGCCTATCCTGATACCCGTCTTTTTCGAGTCATAAAGTGCGCCTAAGTAAACCTCAAACAGATACCATCCTCCAAACAGTTTCTAACTGGGCAGGAACAAATGCCTCCGTGTATTTATTCGGCTCTAGGCTTAATGACCAAGCAAAAGGTGGAGATATAGACTTGTTTATTGAAACGCATAGTGCATTATCGCTATTACTGCGTGCGCAAATAAAAATGGAACTAGAGGCTAAGCTAGGCCTACCCGTTGATATTGTCTCCAAAGCTCATCACTCAGAGGCTACTTCGTTTCAAATGATCGCTAGATCTCATGCGACACTACTGGAGGCTTAATGGCATTATCCTTACTCGAGTCTGAAAAACAACATAAGCAAGCTGATTTCAGTTCGGAATTCATGTTGATTACAAACTATATTAATTTAAGCCGGGTGATACCATAAATGCGACTCACTCCTACGCAAATAAACATTATTCGCAACGCAACTAGACAAAATTTTGGTCAAGATGCGTTAATCTGGCTGTTCGGATCACGGGTTGATGATTCCATGCGCGGTGGCGATGTTGATTTATATATCGAAACTTCACATCAAGACACCCTAATGCAGACACTACATTGCAAAATTGCGCTTGAGGATAATCTGGATTTGTCCGTTGACTTACTCGTTAAAGAACCTCATCAAGACAAAGTCATCTTTCATTTAGCAAAGGCTAGCGGCATTCAATTATGACTGAACATTTAAATCGAATGAGCAACTGTAGGGGCGACAGATTCGCCCAGTAATCCAATGCTTCAAAGACACGGGGCGAATTTGTCGCCCCTACAAAGGCTTAACTTAATGGTAATGACGCGGAGTATGAGAACGATAAAATTAGGTAAATTCTGCGCCGATGCTTATGGCGTAAAGCCATTATGAATATCGCCATCCGAATTACATCGTTCCCACGCTCTGCGTGGGAATGCATCCGGCACCGCTCCAGCGGTGCGTGACGCAGAGCGTCACCTGCTGAGCTCTAGGCAGAAACTAAGGAACGCTACTCTATGCACGAACAACAGGAATATTAAGTGAATAACATCGCCATTCGAGTTAACAACTTAAGCAAGTGTTATCAGCTTTACAATCAACCCGCTGACCGCCTTAAGCAATTTTTGTGGCGAGGTAGACGTCAGTATTTTCGTGAGTTTTGGGCGCTACGCGACGTAAGCTTTGAAGTCGGTAAAGGCGAAGTACTGGGTATTATCGGTCGCAACGGCGCCGGCAAATCGACCTTATTGCAATTGCTATGCGGTACCTTAACGCCGACTTCCGGCAACGTAGAAGTCAATGGCCGCATTGCCGCTTTACTCGAATTAGGCGCCGGCTTTAATCCTGAGTTTTCTGGTCGAGAGAATGTATTCATGAGCGCGGCTATTTTGGGTCTAAGTCCCAAAGAAATTGAAGATCGTTATGAAGACATTGTTGATTTTTCAGGCATTCGTGACTTTATAGATCAGCCCGTTAAAACCTATTCCAGTGGCATGTATGTGCGCTTGGCCTTTTCAGTCGCCACTAGTGTTGATCCCGATATTTTAATCGTGGATGAAGCCTTATCAGTAGGTGATGGTGAGTTTGCGCGTAAATCGTTTGACCGCATTCGTGCCATGAAAGAAGCAGGTAAGACTATTTTGTTTTGTTCGCATTCTTTGTATCAGGTGGAAGCCTTTTGTGATCGGGTATTGTGGCTGGATCAGGGCAATTTGAAACTTTGTGGAGAACCGCAGGCTGTGGTTCAAAGCTACGGACTCTTTTTAGCCGGTGATGAACAATCTTCAAATACTGAAGCTGCTATAAAAACTGACGAGATATCAAAGCCACTTTTAACTGATTCACCGCAAGGTCATGCACGTTTCAGTGAAATAGAAGTCAGTTTGGACGGCTTAGTGGGACGAGTTTTTCAGGGTCGCCCAGAAGAAAATGATCTAAGCATTCGTTTACAATTTGAATCTGACCCTAATCTGCCTACTCCTACAATCGGCATTACCCTTAATTATGGTACTTTAATCACTGTAGCTAGTGCCTCTAGTCGCACTGATAAGATTTTAATTGAACGCAATGCACAGGGCAAAGGTGAAGTTATTATTGACTTTCCTGCCCTTGCGCTACGTAAGGGTGAATATCATATTGGCGTACATTTATGCTGTGAAGATGTGATACACATTTATGATACCGTCCCATTTGCTGCGACCTTGCACATAGAAGATCCTCTACCAGAGCCCGGATTGGTTAACTTAAAGCATCATTGGCAATCACACGCCAAGATTTAAGATGATTTCTGTTCTAATTGTTAATTATTTTTGCCATACACTCACGGCTAAGGCTGTAAATAGTGTATTAACTGATGATCCCACTGCGCAAATTATTGTTGTTGATAATAGTAACAATCAACTTGAAGCACTTGAGCTACGTAAGCTTTTGCCTAATACAACCCTATTAATCGTTGCTACTATCAATTTAGGATTTGGTCGAGCCTGTAATTTAGCCTTTAAACAAGCCTCAGGTAAATGGATATTTCTGCTTAATCCAGATGCTTATGTGTTACCAGGATGCTTGCAGCAATTGCTTAAAACACTAAAAAGTGATTTAACTATCGCGGCAGTATCGCCAATTGCGCAATGGGATGAAGGCGGTGTTTTTTTATTACCTCCTGGACAAATGCAATCCCCTGCATGGGAATGGATGCAATCCATTGGACTTAGAGCTCCATTTTTAGGTCGCATACTTTCTGAGCGCTTTAAACGCTATGCATTACGAAGCTTATGTGCCGACCATCCTATAACTCAAAACATGTTATCTGGCGGCCATATGCTTTTGCAAAGATCCGCTATTGAAGCCATTAATGGGCTCTTCGACCCTAATTTCTTTTTGTATTATGAAGATACCGATCTTTGTAGACGCCTTACTCAGGCCGGCTTTAAGCTCATGCTCGATCCTAAAGCAAAAGTTGTTCATGAATGGAAGCACGACCCTCAAAAATCTCGGTATGTTACAGAATCACGCTTACGTTATATGAACAAACATTTTTCTCATATAAGTCAGATGGATAAGTTACGCCAAAAATTTGAGCGCTTCTTTTCACAACAAACGATTGCTTACCATGATCTTGGCGTTAATACCCTCGCACCTACTTTTGACTTCATATCGAAGCAAAAGGGCGAGTACTTATTCGAACTCAGCCCAAGCCCATTGTTAATACCTGCTGCCTACCATTTTAGTTCTAGCACAATTACCTGCATTCCAGCATCAATTTGGAGCTTATTAGGTCCGGCTCGTTACTGGGTAAGAATAAGCGAGCCTAAAGGACAGCGGAGTTACTTTAGCTTTGAAATACCAGCGCCTACACAAAACTCAGAGGCATTAGCTATCAAGCATTTAGATATTAATTATCAAGCTAAGCATTTAGATTGGGCTCAACCGTCAGACGAGAATGATTTACTAAATTGTTTCTTCAGTGCTTTTGGTCATGAAATGTCCCCAGAATTATGGCGCTGGAAATATCGAGATCTTGATACGCTGGGCACATTGCTACGAATTGACGGAGAAATCATTGCTTTTTATGGTGGCATGCCACGAACCATTCATTTATTAGGTTCTCCAGTTATTGCAGTTCAGATCGGCGATGTAATGGTTCATCCTGAACACCGAGGCACTTTAACGCGCAAAGGCGCTTTTTTTCAGGCAGCAACACATTTTCTAGAACGCTACGTCGGAGAGCAGAAAACATATCCAATCGCTTTCGGCTTTCCCTCAGCAAGAGCGTATCAACTGAGTGTGCATTTAGGTCTATACGATAAAGTAGGTGAATTGATGCAAATCAACTGGCCAGCGCTACAAGCTCGACCCAGTTACCAAGTCCGTCTACGACCTCTGAATCATAATAATGCAGTAACCATTAATCGCTTGTGGCGAAAAATGGCTAAGGCTCTAAAACAGCAAGTCGTCGGTGTGCGCGATTGGAACTATATCAATCATCGTTATCTACAACACCCTACCTTCGACTATCAGCTTTATCAGGTTTCATCAAGATTCACGGGCATAACTTTAGGTATTATGGTGTTACGCATGCAAGATGATAAAATAGAACTAGTAGATGTTATTGCTCAGCCGCGACATATAAGCACCTTGGTACATTGTTTGCGTCGACTAACATGGAGTTTGGGTAAGTCACAAGCCTATACTTGGATAACTCAACAAAACAGTTCTTTATTTACCACCGATGCCGGTGATATAAGTCCGACCGGCATCATCATCCCCCACAACCGCTGGACTAGGGGCATTCCTGCTAGTGGATTACTTGATCGCTGGTGGTTGATGGCAGGGGACACCGATTTTCATTAAAACTCTACTTAAAACTTTTCATAATGGAAAACAAACTAATCCCATATCAGGCAACTAAAGATATTGACGCGAACTCAGTAATCGTTTTTGCCCCTCACCCTGATGATGAAATTTTTGGCTGTAGCGGTGCTATTTTACGGCACCTAGCAAACAATGTTCCTGTACATGTTGTCATTGTCAGTGACGGTGCTTTTCATGCAGAAGGTGATAAAAAGCCAAAGATCATTTCTGAAAGAGAGGCCGAAAGCCATAAGGCGGCTGCTATTTTAGGCTATGGTGAACCTGAGTTTTGGCGCTTACCAGATCGCGGCATCTGTTATGGTGAAATGTTAGTTCTGCGCATTATTGAGCACATCCAGAGTCATGCTGCTGACTTAATATACGCCCCCTCGTTGCTAGAAATGCACCCTGACCACCGAGCTCTTGCTATGAGTGCTATTGAAGCGGTCAGGCGTTCGCCCAGCAAGCCCCAATTGGCGCTCTATGAAATTGGTGTACCACTGCAGCCTAACTTATTACTTGATATCAGTGATCTTGCCGAACAAAAAAAGAGGGCGATGGAATGTTTCGTGTCTCAAAACCAACAACAACGCTATGATTTAGATATTGCTGCACTCAACCGCTATCGAACTTATACCTTACCTGCTGAAGTCACTGCAGCTGAGGCTTATATTTTAGTTACAGCCGAAGAATTATTAAATGATCCCTTTAAACTCTATCAATCAGAACATCAGCGCCAAAGAGCGTTAGGTTTGGCTTTGAATAATACTGATTTACCCTTAGTCTCGGTAATTATCCGGAGCATGGATAGACATACCTTATCAGAAGCCTTAGATTCTGTTGCTTTGCAAACCTATGCCAATATTGAAATCGTGGTAGTTAATGCTAAAGGTGCAGAACATTCAGCATTGAGTGATTGGTGCGGAAATTTCCCTATGCGGTTTATTGATAGCTCAGAAAACTTAGGCCGAAGTCATGCTGCTAATGTTGGATTAAATAGCGCTAAAGGTGACTATCTGATTTTTTTGGATGATGATGATGCTTTTAACCCAGAACATATTGCTGGATTGATTAATGTATTGCATCAACAGCCCAATACCCAAGTCGCTTATTCTGGAGTGCGTGCAGAAGACAGTGAAAAGAACTTAATCTGTTTATTTAACTATCCCTATGAACCAGAAAAGCTATTAATCACTAATTACATCCCTATTCACGCCGTATTATTTTCGCGTCAGCTAATCGAAGTGAATAATATTCGTTTTGATGAAAATTTGGATGTATTTGAAGATTGGGACTTCTGGTTACAAGTCTCTCGCCACACAACTTTTTTACATGTAGATCAAATTAGCGCCATCTATCATGCGCAGGGTGATTCGGGGGTAGGGCTTGCTGTTAATAAGGACTTACAAAAAAAAGGCAGAGAACAGTTATTTGATAAATGGCGATTACTCTGGACTGCCAGAGATATTGATAATATTGCTCAATATGCCATTAATAAAGAAAAAACAGCTGACTATCAAAATACAACGTTTATTTCTCATGACAATCATATTCAAGAACTTAATCAAGAATTGAACATTCGTGACAATCATATTCAAGAACTTTATCAAGAACTGTGCTCGCGAGACAATCAAACAGCTGATCTAAAACAAATTATTGAAGATATTTTAAGAAGTAGAAGTTGGCGTTTAACAGCGCCATTACGCTATTCTTTTAAAAAAAGAAACTAAAACCCTTAGTACTGGTACGGGCAATCTATAAAACAATAGCAAAACAATTCTCCCTTTTATAGAATATATGCCCTGAAAACGCTCTAAATAATAGAGTATATTTTCTTTTGCTAAATCACGATCTTGTTTGGTATTTGCGTCTAATCTATCTTTCAATACAATTTTTTTGAATCTATTGTATAAGCCGACACGAATTAAGTTTACATTTATGGAAGATTCATAGCCATTATCAAACCATTTTTCTATGAATTTAATTCTACTTCTAAGCATTTTATGTGACGATGAAGTTTGATTTTTGTGCATGCGCCACATATAGACTTCTTCATTAACAAATGAAAACCTAAAGCCAGCTCTAAAAATCCTAATAAATAAATCATCGTCTTCATACCCTTTAAATTGCTCATCAAATCCAGCTACAGAAACGAAAGCTTCTTTATCAATCATGCAAGCAGAAGGTAATATAAAAATATCTTGCCTAGTAATTGTATATATAGTGGGAATAGTATCGACATCAATTGATGGGCGACTGTTTCTTGATATACATCTACCGTCTGATTGTACTGTTGCAAAATTTGCATACACTACGCCATAATTTACAAAAGATGATTTTTTGAATTCATTAAGTAATACATTATTATGCTCTGGTAGTAAAATATCATCCTGATCTAGAAATGATATGTATCTTGAATTTGACTTATAACATCCAAAATTTCTTGCACTACCTTGACCACCATTTTGTTTTTTATAATATTGAACTGGATATTTTTTATATTTAAGACATAATTCTTCAATGACTAATGATTCATCTTCATTTGATCCATCATTTACAACGATTATTTCATCGAAAGGAATTATCTGATTAAAAGCTGATAGTAATGCAGCCTCTACAAACTCAGATCCATTATAATAAGCTATAATTAAAGCAATTGAATCATTCATCTTTGAATTTCATATAAGGAATAAATATCAATATTTTACTGGCTTATGATAGACATGTCATCTTGTAAAGTCTTTAATTCACTTTATTTCAACTAGTTAACTACTTTTATGCTAGTAACATCCAAATGCTAAATTTTTAACGTTAAATTATCAACTTTAAATGACTAATCAATCCATTGCTATCTTAATGTCCACCTACAACGGACAGCAATTTTTAGCAGAACAACTAGACTCCATAGCCCAGCAAACCCTCACTAACTGGCGAATAGTGCTGAGTGATGATGGCTCTAGCGATGATACCTTGCTGCTGGCCAAGCAGTTTCAGCAGCAATGGGGCGCTAATCGCTTAGAGGCGCGAGTAGGCCCTAAGCAAAGCTTCTGCCTAAACTTTCTATCTATGGCCTGTGACAGCTCTATACGGGCGGATTTTTATGCCTTCTCTGATCAAGATGATGTCTGGATGAACGATAAGTTAGAAAGAGCCTTAACTTATTTTGATTCAACTTTTGATAAGAACATTCCTAGGCTTTATTGTGGTCGCACGCAATCCGTTGATGAGCAATTGAATTTTTTAGGTTATTCCCCTTTATTTTGCTTACCTAGATCCTTTCGTAATGCATTAATACAAAGTATTGCCGGTGGCAATACCATGGTGTTTAATCAGGCCGCAAAAGAACTTATAGAACAAGCCGGCTTGCAAGACGTGGTGTCTCATGATTGGTGGCTATATCAATTAATTAAAGGCGCGGGTGGTATTGTTTATTATGACCCAAAACCTAGCATACTTTATCGGCAGCATCCTAAAGCGCTAGTGGGAGCAAATAGATCCATAGGGGCCAGATATGATCGCCTTGTTTTTGCTTGGAATGGTGGGTTTAAACGTTGGAATGACATTAATTATGCCGCACTGTGCTCAGTTAAGCATTTATTAACTAAAGATAATTGTGAGATTCTTGAGCTGTTTGGTACCTTACGAACCGCCAAGATTAAAGATAGGTTTCGTCTCTTGGCCGTGTGCGGTATCTATCGACAAACATGGCAAGGCACCTTGAGTCTTTGGCTGGCTACTTTTCTTAATAAGCTTTAGTGACTTATCGTTGCTTGGGGGGCAAGAAAATAATATTTTGAGTGTAATAGCTTCAGCTATTACTTTTAAAACAGCTGAAGCTGTTTTACTCCAAACCTACTTTACTGACTTTTTGTTTCTAGCCAATTATTCACTTCATGTAGGTTTTCCTCGCCTATAGAGCCTATAGCATGCATAAAGCGGATACGGTTTTTAATATAATTATACTTAGCAATGGCTAAATCTTTTTTAGCAGAAAACTCATCTTCTTGAGCTTTGATCAGGTCGCTAATGGTAACCACGCCTAATTGATAACCCTTTTCCATGGCAGCTAATGATTTACTGGTCGACTCTAGCGCTCTTTGCGAAGCCTTAATGCTATGGGTCGCGGCATTAGTGCTTAAAAAAGCATCGCTGGTTTCTTTAGTAATGCCGCGCACAGTCGCTTCGTTATCGTTTTTACTCATTTGCAAGCGGTAACGCGCTTCAGAGACCTGATTATAAGTAATGCCACCTGAAAATAGAGGTACGTTAACGTTAACCGCTGCAGTTTGCACCTCATAAGGCAATTGCTGACTGCTTTGATAACCGGTATTGGTATTGTAATAATTAAGCTGTAAATCAGCGGTAGGCAAATATTTTGCTTTTTGCGCCGTCACATTGGTTTCTGCGGCAATAATGGCTTTTTGTTTAGCAGAAATAGCAGGATTTTGACTTTGCGCCATCTCTAACCATTGCTGTAAATCCCCTGATATTTCTGGATAATCAACCTGATCCCTAAGCTTACTCAGCGGGGCAGGTACGCTACCGGTTAATTCACTCAGAGCCGCCTGTGCAGTGACTCGCTTGCTTTCTGAAACAATTTCAGCCGCCTTAAGCTGATCTAAGCGGGCTTCCATCGCATAAAGATCCGTTATTTTTAATAACTGTTTGGCATATTGCTTTTGTATTTGCTCTAGCTTCTTTTCTGTGGCTACTTTTTCAGACTGAGCAAAATATAATTCATCCTCGGCTTGCAACTCACTAAAATAGCGATCAACCACATTAAACATCAATTGATTATGAGCTTCTATAGCCTCAGTCGCATATTGATCTTCGACTTTAGCGGCTTGTCGCCAAGCCCAAAACTTGCCAAAATCCATCAACGATTGATTTAAAGACAGATAATAACGCGTACCCGGATAATTACTAATAGCATCAAGGCTCTTAGGGTTAGCGACCGTTCTAGCACCTGACTGCGTATATCGATTGGTAGACCAGTTACCCGACAGCCCAATCTGCGGCAACATTTGCCCCAAAGCTTGGCCTTTTTGAGCCGCACCTATGCCAGTTTTTTCTTCAGCACTTCTGGAGTTAGGATCAGCCTCTAAAGCTTGCTGGTAAATAAATAGCAGATCTTCAGCCTGCGCGGATTGCGCGCAAGTCAGAGCCAATGCCAATAATCCATATTTAAATAGGGTCATAGCGGCTTAATCTTCTATAAATGAACGGGCAAAGAAATTACTCGCGGGCTGCGCTAAATATCTAAACAGAGTTCTTTCACCGGTATTGATCAGTACTTCCGCAGGCATCCCCGGCAATAATTGTAAATCACCTAAGTTTTTAAGGCTTTCAGGCGTCACTTCTACTTTGGCTAAATAATAAGCATTGCCATTGTGCTCATCGGTAATACGATCGGGCGATAGATTAATCACTTTGCCTTCCATTTTAGGTGTTTGAGACTGCTTAAACGCACTAAAACGTATTTCTGCTTGCAAACCGACCGTGACTCTATCGATATCCATAGGCGATACTTGCGCCTCTATAATGAGTTCAGCACCTTGCGGCACGATATCCAAAATCGGGCGTCCTGGTGTAATTACACCATTTTCGGTATGAGTCGCTAGACCCAAAACCATACCACTGGCAGGCGCCTTAATAATCACGCGATCAAGTTTATCTTGGTTTGCCGCCACCCGTTGCTGGGCATCATTCAATTGCGCCTGAGCTTCACTCAGTTTACCTGCGACTTCTTCTTGAAATTGTTTTTGTATATTTAAAATTTGTAAACGTGTTTCACTCATTAGCATTTGATTCGTGGCAATTTCAGCTTCCAATTGCGCAATATCACCCGTTTGTATGGCATGATTACGTTCTAATTCACGTAAGTGCTGTTTATCAGCAAAACCTTCCGCCAATAGCTCTTTTAAATCTTTTATTTCTTCGGCATAAGAGCTCACTAATTGCTTTTTACTAGCAATCTGACCTTGCAAGCCATTTATTTTGCTAGCAATTTGGCTGATACGTTGATTCAGTACACCGATTTGACCGTCATGCGAGTTTTTATGAGAAATAAACACGTTAGTCTCAGCTATTTTAACTTCTTGAGCTCGAGCATTATTAGGGGCATTAAGCAGTGCGGGGAAGTCAATTTTTTTCAGCTGATCTCTTTCTGCACTTAAGCTGGCTACTTGAGCCGCCAGAGTAATGTTTTGGCCCAATGATATTTCTAATTGCGCCTTAATTTGCGCATCATCCAAGGTGAGTAAAGGCTGGCCTTCTTGAACAATATCACCGTCTCTAGTGAGGATTTTTGAAACTATCCCCCCATCAAGATGTTGCACGGTTTTTTTATAGGCTTTAACCACCAAGACACCAGGAGCCAAGGCAGAGCTATCCATAGGTGCAAAAGCCGCCCAAAGTCCAAATACACCAAAGGTAGCAAATACAATGAGCATGCCAACATTGCGTATCGATTTATCGTTAGTGCTTAAGGCCGGGACCTTATTTTCTGAGCTTTTATCTATCATAATGCTTTAAGCTATTTTAGGTTGCGCGGGAGGGACGGCCGCTGGTTGCTGTTGTTGCTGTAAATGCGCGATAACTTGGTCTTTAGGGCCATAAACAGACAGTAAGCCATCGTTAAGCACCAAAAGCTTATCGACTTTAGATAACACACTATTACGATGAGTAATAATGATCACCGTGGATTTTTTCTCTTTAAGTTTGATCAAGGCTTTTTCCAGTGCAACTTCACCGAGTTCATCCAAATTAGAATTGGGTTCATCTAGCACCACCAATACTGGATTGCCATACAGCGCTCTTGCCAAACCAATACGTTGACGCTGTCCACCTGACAGATTACCACCGGTAATACCGATGACCGTATCATAGCCCTCAGGCAACCTTAAAATAAGCTCATGAACATCAGCCATTTTAGCGGCCTCTACGACCTGTTCGGGATCAATGTCGCCAAAGCGAGCAATGTTTTCACCGATAGTACCTTCAAAGAGCTCAATATCTTGAGGCAAATAACCAATAAATTGACCTAAATGCTCCCTATCCCAATTAAACACTTCAGCGCCATCGAGGCGAATGGCGCCATTGGCAGTAGGCCAAATACCTAAGACCGCTCTCGCTAAGGTAGATTTTCCGGCACCACTAGGCCCAATCACGCCAACAATATCAGACTTTTCTATGGTGATATTGATACCTTTAAGGACTGCGACTTTACTACCCGGGGGAACCACCACAGCATTTTCTAGTTGGATACGGCCCTCTGGATCAGGCAATAACATATGTTCTTTATCAGCTGGAATTTGTCTTAACAAGTCATTAAGTCTGGCATATTGGTCTCTAGCGCTAATAAACCCCTTCCAAGTACCGATAATCATATCGATAGGCGCCAATGCTCGGCCCATTAAAATAGAACCTGCAATCATTAAGCCCGGAGATATTTCACGTTCAATCACCAAATAAGCACCTAAGCCTAAAATCAGTGATTGCGAAGACAATCTAATCACCTTAGACAAAGCCGTTAATAACCCCGCGCGTGAACTAGCAATGGCTTGTAACTCTAACACTTTAAGCGCACCTATCATCCAGCGCTCTCTGATTCTATTGAGCATGCCCATAGATTCAATGACTTCGGCGTTGCGTAAGTTACGACTTAACGCCCCCCGGGTCTGCATAGCGACATTATTAGCTTCACTAAGGATTTTAGTGGTGGCTTTTTCTGTGGCGGCAGCAACAATACACAACAAGATGCCGGTAAACACAGAAAACCAGCCATACCAAGGATGAAACAAGAACAGCATACCTAGATAAATAGGCATCCAAGGCGCATCAAAGAAAGCGAACAGACCATTGCCAGTCAGAAATTGACGCAAGCCCGTTAAATCATCTAAGGGCTGCGTAGTCGCACGTTGGCCGCCTGAATATAAGGATTGTTTAAAGGCTATTTTGAATAAACGTTGATTAAGTAACAGCTCTAAACGACTACTCACTTTAACCAGAATTTGTGAGCGCACCCATTCTAAAGCGGCCATGGTAATAAATAGCACCACCACAATCAGGGTCAACATCAATAAGGTTGATTTATTGCCAGTAGACACCACGCGATCATAGACCTGTAGCATGTAGATGGAAGGAACAATCATTAAAAAGTTAATGAGCAGGCTAAACCCCGCTGCGGATAAAAATGCGCCTTTACAGAGTAACAGGGCTGCTTCTAGATCTGATTTAAGGGTAGCTCTCATCTGTTCACAATGGTATTAAAATCTGAATATTCTAGCATAGAGTAAAAAATAAATCTGCTTTAAAGATCTGTCTATATTTAATTTTGATAGTTTAATCAAACAACTGCATCGTTTTTATTACTAAATAGCTCATGATTTTCTTTGTAGTATTGAATAGCAAAGGCTTGGATTTCCTGATCGCTGTATCGGTAATCGCCATAACCTCCCCCTTTTTTTGATTATTTCGGCTTATTTTACAGGAACTTAAAAACAGGGCACAAAAAAACCCCGCCAAGCCTTTTGGCTTGCGGGATTTTTGGTAACTCTGGGACTGTATGAAACAGCCCTAGGGCTTACAAGCTGTAATACATATCGTATTCAGCTGGGTGAGTACTCATACGTAAACGAGTGACTTCTTCCATTTTCAACGCAATATAACCATCGATTACGTCATCAGTGAAAACACCACCTTTTTTCAAGAATTCACGATCTGCATCTAAAGAATCTAAAGCTTGATCAAATGAATGACAGACTTGTGGGATAAGATTTGCTTCTTCTGCTGGTAAATCATACAAATCTTTATCCATCGCATCGCCAGGATGAATTTTGTTTTGAATACCATCTAAACCAGCCATCATCATAGCAGCGAATGCTAAATAAGGATTAGCTGTTGAATCAGGGAAACGAACTTCAATACGACGACCTTTTGGATTATTTACAAAAGGGATACGAATAGAAGCAGAACGGTTACGTGCAGAGTAAGCCAACATAACAGGTGCTTCGAAACCTGGAACTAAACGTTTGTAACTATTAGTTGATGCATTAGTAAACGCGTTTAATGCTTTAGCATGCTTAATGATACCACCGATGTAATACAACGCAGTTTCAGACAAGCCACCGTACAAATCACCTGTAAACAGGTTTTTGCCGTCTTTAAATAATGATTGGTGGACGTGCATACCGCTACCGTTATCACCCACTAAAGGTTTAGGCATAAAAGTCGCTGTTTTGCCATAAGCATGGGCAATGTTAGCCACTACATACTTAAGACTTAAAACTTCATCTGCTTTTTTAACCAAGGTGTTAAATTTTACGCCAATTTCACATTGGCCCGCTGTTGCTACTTCATGATGGTGAACTTCTGTTACTTGGCCCATTTCTTCTAGGGTTAAGCACATTGCAGAACGCATGTCTTGAAGTGAATCAACTGGAGGTACTGGAAAATAACCACCTTTAATGCCTGGACGA
>Ga0073936_10002699_pt1 | contig 26164 bp, 20 predicted proteins | sample AliMusrvi5mmetaG_FD_87041 | JGI IMG/M metagenome (GOLD analysis project Ga0073936, IMG submission 87041) | Freshwater lake bacterial and archeal communities from Alinen Mustajarvi, Finland, to study Microbial Dark Matter (Phase II) - Alinen... | ecosystem: Environmental > Aquatic > Freshwater >...
ATGGCGCGCTGTTGCACTGGCTCACCGCGGCTCATGGGATGGACGACCCACCGGGACAGGCGCGCGCGCGCGGGGCGGCTTTTCTGGGTGCGGCGGTACTGGCGACAATCCCGCTCATAGCCGTCTGGGCGCGCGCGGCCACTACCGATGCCACGCTCACCTTGTTCACCACCCTGACCATGCTGGCACTGCTGCAGGCCGATCTGGACCGGCGCGCTGATGATCGCGGGCGCTGGTGGTACCTGCTGGCCGGCGCCGCCGCCGGTTTTGCCTTTCTCACTAAAGGGCCTGTCGGCCTGGTGCTGCCCGGCCTGACGTGGATTATCTATCATCTCAGTTTGAAGCAGTTGCGCGCCGAAACCCGCCGGTTACCCTGGCTGCCGACCTTCGCCCTCTTCTTCGTCATTGCCGTCCCCTGGTATGTCGCAACCTATTTTGTCGATGGGTGGGGCTTTCTCAAGCGTTTCTTCCTCACTGAGAATGCCGAGCGTTTTCTCTCCAGCGGTATGGAAGGACATGGGTCGAAGAACCGCCTGATGAATTTGGCGGCTTACATTCCGATGATTGTGCTCGCCCTTTCGCCCTACACCGGCTTTCTGCTGGGTGATCTCATCACCCCGTGGGCCGGGCGCGCAGAAGCAGTGTTCCCGACGTCGCTGGCACGCATCCGTCGTTTCTGTTGGGTGTGGATTACCAGCGTCCTCGGCTTTTTCGCCATCTCCAGCACACAGTTGCCCTCCTATTTCCAGAGCATCGTGGGGGCTGTGGCCATACTCATTGCGCTGTCCGCCTACGCCGGGACCACAGCTATTCCGGCGGACGCCGCAACACCGCGTCGGCGATTCGCGTCCAACCTGACGGTTGTTGGACTCGTATTGGTGCTCGGGTCACTCTGGCCGGTTGCCGTCATTCTGCTGCTCACCGGGAAACTCAGTCTCGATGGTCCTATCGGCACATTGCCGTTTCTGGAGGGTCCGGCCCATTTCTGTATCACCGCGTTGGTCGTCGCGGGCGGTCTATTTCTGCTGGGAGGCATCGTGACGGCCTGTCGCCGTCCGTCATCGCTCATCGGGTGGACCACGCTCACCTGGACCCTCATCTTCGGCGTGCTCGCATTGGGCGCCGGTCCGTTGATCGTGCGTAGCGCCTATGGGCTTTCCGCCGCGACCGGGCAGTATCTGCACTGCAGCGCAGCGGCGAATGAGCCGGTGCTCGAAGAAGGTTCACAAGCCTCCGAGAGCATGGTCTATTATGCTCAACGCCCCATCGAATTCTTCAGCGCCGCCGACGACAAATTTACCCGGGCGCTTGAAGTTGATCTGCACTTTCACGGCAGCGCGGTGGTCATCTGCAAAGACCGCATCGCCGACTTGCTGGCAACTTATGGCGTCGTTACCCCCTTGACGGTTTTTGGCGACGCGACATTGGTGCGGGTCACGCGACGAAAGTAAGTGCCTGGCGTGACGCACCTGGGCCGGTGGTATTAAGAGCCTTCGGTGGAAATCACAAATTTCCACCGAAGGCTCTATTTACACGCAATCTCAATCTCCATGTGATCAGAATGTGATGAACGTGCGCTATTGTAGGGATAGCAAATCTCAAGGAGCTGATACGCTTCGAGAGATGACAGCGAAAGGAGATTAGCACGATGAAACACGGAATCTGGTTCATGGTATTGGGCGCGGTGACCGTGATGGCCGTCGGTATGGCGACCACCGCCTTTACGCAGGCCGGGTTGGCTGGCGGCGATCAAGGCGCTGTTCCCCCGGGCGGACCAGGAGGCAATCCTGGAAGACAGATGCAGATGCGGATGCCGCCCGTCCCGCCGACGATGAAAGTCGTCGCGGACAGTCTGTTCGTCCTGCAAGGATTGACCCTGACAAAGTACCATGCCAACACCCTGGAACAAACCGGGGTTGTGACCTTGACGGTCAAAACGCCGGCGCCAGGCAATCCGCCTGCAGGAACTACCGAGAAGACAATGGCAGCACCGCAAGCCACCGAGGCCACCAAAACCGCTAATGATACCCAAGCGCCACCGCCACCACCATTCGCACAGGCGCTGCTGCTCTCAGCCGATGACAAGGATGATCCCGCACTGTTGGTAGTGATCGGCAATTCCTTCCAGCGTATCCGGGTGAAGGATTTAGCGATCACGGCGACGGCGGACCTGCCCGCCCCGGTTCAGAATGGCAAAGACGCCAAAACCGTGCAGCGCACCGGTAACGGCGCGCCGGACGCAACCACCCGTGACACGGGCGATGCGATCCCCAATGGCGTTCCCGGAGGCGCACAAGGTGGCCCCGGGGGGATGCCTGGCGGCATGCACGGCATGCCCGGTGGTAGCATGCCGGGGGGTATGAACCTCCCGATCTATGAATTAGCCAATAACAAACTCTACCTGTTGCGCGGACCTCAACTGCTGGCCATCAACGTCAGTACCGGCGAGGTGACGACAAAGCAACTGCAACAGGCCAATACGCCTCAGGCGCCTACCATGAAGTAGCGCCAACCCTATATTCTCGCGTCGTCCCCGGACCCCTCATGATCCGGGGACGACGGCGTCTACACTATTCGTAAATGACGCTTCCGAATGATTCATAAGAGAATACGTCCAGAGAATCCTTCAACGAAGTCACGCCCCGCAGGCGTCATATGTATAATCATTGCACCACCTGCTTGCGGTCGCTGGTGTTTCCGGGCTAGAATGAAATAGCGAATGACACACCATCACGCGATTGGAGGATTCCTTGCAGACCATCTCCGTGGCGCACAGTCCGGATGCTGATGACGCCTTTATGTTCCATGGGCTGGCGAACGGGAAAGTGGCGACTGACGGACTGACCTTCACCCATGAACTGGTGGATATCGAAACACTCAACCAGCACGCTTTTACCGAGAAGTATGACGTGACGGCGCTCTCCTTTCATGCCTACGCGTATCTGACGGACCGTTATGCATTGCTCCCCTGCGGGGCGAGTTTCGGCGAAGATTACGGCCCCAAAATTCTCACACGTCGTCCCCTCGACCGCACCGCGCTGTCGCAACTCACGGTGGCGATCCCCGGCCGTCTGACCACCGCCGCCCTGGCGGTGCAACTCTACCTGCCGGGCGTGGCCACGGTGTGCTACGATTTCGACGCGATTATGCCCGCCATCGCGCGCGGTGAAGTCGATGCGGGGGTAATTATTCACGAAGGCCAACTCACCTATCCGGACAGCGGGTTAGTTGAACATGTCGATCTAGGCGTGTGGTGGAAGGCGCTGACCGGCTTGCCTCTGCCCCTGGGCGGCAACGGTGTGCGCCGGGCATTGCCGGACGACCTGCAACGCCGGATAGCCCATTGCCTGCGCGCCAGCATCGACTACGCGCTGACCCATCGGATGGAAGCGCTGGACTATGCCTTGAGCTTCGGACGCGGTCTGGCGGTAGACAGCGCGGACACCTTCGTCGGCATGTATGTTAACGACGTTACCCGGGACTACGGTGATCGTGGGCGGGCCGCTGTCCGCGAACTGTTGGCCCGTGCTCATCAGGCCGGCGTTATCCCCGCTCCGGTAGTCCCGACATTCGTGACGTGGGAGGGCGAGAGGTAGCGCCTGTCCCACAGTCCACGCCTTCGCCTCGCGTTGTCTTTTTCCGCCAGGCGTTGTCGCGATGCGGATTCACAACAAGTCGTTTGCATCACGCATCATGAGGAGATATGTTACAATAGCCGTGGAGGGAGTGCATGACGGCTGTACGGCGATTCACTTTTATTGAATGGCTCATTATCTTTCTAACCCTGACGGCAGTGACGACCATTGTTGTCGTGGTTCTTAGGCACGTGCGCGCCCAGCAACGGCTTGCGGGATGTTGCGCGAATCAACGCCAGCTGGCTATCGCCATCCTCGCCTACGCCCAGGACCATGGAGACATTTTGCCCACTTATCACACCATCTGGCGAGATGTTTCCGTGAATGCCGCGACGCTGCATTGTCCCGCGGCGCCAGGTGTGGCGAATGCCTACGTCTATCACGGCGCTCTCAGCGGTCTGCCGTTACGTACCATTGGCAACCCCGCGAGTACCGTCGTGACCGCGGATGGCGCCTCTCTCTGGTCCGGAACGCCAAATATCGCGTATACCGTCCTGTCGCTGTCGCCACGCCATAATCAGCGGGTAGCCGCCGCGTATCTCGACGGGCACACGGCCGTCGGTCCCGCCGCGACGATCCCAATCCGAGATATGACGGTCTCCGGCATCTGCTGGGAACCCCAGGCGATTGATCCACTGGCGCGTCTTTCACTACTCGACGGCACGAACCTTACTGATGGGCAACTGATATGTGGACCCATCCCTGCCACACGCGATCGACAATACTTTGCCGTGCAGTCCCGGCAGGTGTTGACCGGCGACGGTATGTTCAGTCTGACGGTACTCCGCGCGCATCACGATGCGGATTGGTTGCTCTGGATGTCCGTCCTGCCGTGTCGCTATGGGTGCTGGCTGGATGGCGACCTGTGGTCCAACGGCATGTGGGGAAATTTGAGCGGGCAAACGCATTATAAACTGCATGGTGTCGGTTTACCCGCCAGCTGGACCAGTAATGATACGTTCACCTTCGAACGAAAAGGAATGGCGGTGAAGGTCTATCGCAATGGCAGGTTGTATGACATGTGGGGTCACGTCACCGAGCCCCTGCGCCTCTCGCTGGTACTCACTAATTATGGTTCACAAACCTTTCACGGTATCACTATCACCCATGCCAGGGTCAGCAAATTACCGGATTAGTAGAGCTTGTTCCAAAGTCCGTAAAGAAACATCCCGGTCTTTGGGACAGGCACTAAGTAGGGAGTGCAGATGACGACGACGATGCCATTGCGCCGTGCGGGGCGTTCGGGGTTATACCTGTCCGCGCTGGGGTTGGGGTTAGGCCGCTGGGGCGCGCCCAATCATGCGAGCTCCGCAAGTTGTGTCAGCGCTGAGGACGGGTTCAGTATCCTGGAGCGCGCGCTGGAACTGGGTGTGACGCACTGGGATACCGCCAGCGGGTATGGGGAAGGGGAGTCGGAGCGTATTGTCGGCGCTTTCTTCGCCGCGCGCGGAGCAGAGGTGCGCGACCAGGTGACGCTGTCGACGAAATGGATGGGCGCGCAAGGCGGTGGACGCGGCGCCATCCGCAAAGCGGTAGACAGTTGCTTGCGACGCTTGCGCACCGAATACCTGGATGTCTTCATGCTGCACAACCCGGGCATGGATATGGAAGGGCGCTATCTGGCGCCGGTAGAGGAAACCTGGGGTGCTCTTGCCGATCTGGTGCACCAGGGAAAAATTCACTATCTGGGCGTGTCCAATGCCCATGGCATTAACGTGCGCGACGCCGTCACCACCCTGCATGGTACCGGAGTTGGCCTGACGCTGGTGGAAAACTGCTATAACCTGTTGCAACCCGGTCAGGTGGGACGCGGTCTGTGGACGGATTGGGCACACGGCAGCAGCGAGACAGCTTTTCTGCGCGAACTCGCTACACTGGGCATTGGGCTTATACCCTTCTGGCCCTTGTGCATGGGCGCCCTCACCGGAGCTTATCGCAAAGCGCACCTCACCGCGTACCACAGTCTCAATGAAACCTTTCGCGCCCAATTTCTCGAAGGGCGCACCCTGGAGGCTATCGAGGCACTCTGCGGCGTCGCCGAGAGAAAAGGACTCTCACTCGCCGCGCTGGCTATCGCCTGGCTCCTCAGCAAAGAAATCGTTTCCTCAGTCATCACTGGCGTCACGCGTCTGAGCCAGCTCGAAGAGAATGCCCGGGTCGTTGGCGTCACGCTCACTGCGGACGAGATTACGGAGTTAGAGGCGATCGCCGCCACCGCGGAGTCCGTGGATGATTTTTGCCGGCGTAAATTCGGCACACCTTAGCCGCTCGCAGCATTCGCGAAGCGAATACCGCAAGCGCGAGGACCGGTGGATTGCTCCACCGGTCCTCGCGAGTTGCGATGGGCAGTAAAGGGCTACTTCACCGTTATACTGAGGATCTTGTCGCCGACCACGATCTTCTTCGCGTTTTCCAGGCCTTTGGTCACTTTGCCGAAGACCGCATACCCGTCAGGACGATCCAGCGCCGGCGTGGGGCACAGGGTGATATAGAACTGACTGCCTGCGGAGTCCGGATCAGACGAGCGCGCCATGGCAATAATACCCGTTTCATGTTTGAGTTTCGGGTTCAATTCGCGTGTGATGGAATAGCCGGGACCGCCGGAGCCGGTACCGTTCGGATCGCCTCCCTGAATCAACTGGAAGCCCGGCTGGGTTTCGACGCGATGGAACGTCAACCCATTATAGAACCCTTTTTTTGCCAACTTGACGAAATTCGCCACGGTGATGGGCATATCTGCCCCATAGAGGTCGACGAGAATGTCGCCTTTGGCGGTTTTGATGATCGCGTGGCGCGTCCCGGCGGATTTTGCCGCCGCGATCTCCGTGGTGGTTGGCTCACCGGTTTCCGGGAGCGCTACCGGCGTACTCTGTACTCCGCCGGGAAAGAGCTCTTTTTGCGCGTCGACCGGCGGCGTCGCCGGCGGTTTCATCAACACCGCCACGCCGGCCAATATCAGGATGACGACAAACGCCGCCAGCGTGACCATAATGATCGGCATTTTTGACGGCTTTTCCACCACCACTTCTTCGTGGTTGTCAAAATACTGCTTTGCCATAATTCCTACCTTACAAAGATTCTGTCAACTTCCCGCGCAATGCAACACGGAAGACATGGCGAGGAGCGTTACTTGCTTAATGTTTTTCGATGCTGCCGCAGCAATTCCTGCATTTCCCGCACGTTCTCCGATTTCGGCAACAGGCGGGCAGCCTGTTGCACATAATTGACCGCGGCCTGATAGTTCCCGCGCACTTCCTCGGTCGGCATGCCGGCGGTTTTTCCGAAGAAGGCTTTATTCAAACAGGCGCGTCCGGCTTGGATGAGCGCGGTGACCCGTTCGCAATCGGAAGTGGCGATGGGCAGATAGCGATCCCAGAGTTTTCGGGCAGCGTCAAAATCTTTTCGATAGGCCATCAGTGCATCGCTGTAGCAGCAGACATAGGTCAAATTCGCGGGATTTTGTTGGTAGGCGATACGCAGCGCCGACAGCCCGTCGGTGATCCGTGCTTCATCGAGTACGGACTCCCCTTCCGGGTGTTCTTTCGAGTAATGCAACGTTTCGGTCAGCGCCAATCCGAGCCACAACCAGCCGTCGGCATACTGCGGTTTGAGTTTTACCAGCGATTGAAATGTGCGCAAGGCCTGTTCGCCGGCAGTATTTCGCGCCTCGGGACTGAGCTTGAGCGGGGTGGTGGCGAATTCGGGGTTATTTTGTCCCATGAGCAACTTGCCGAGTTCCAGCAAACGCACCGCATCTTCAGTCACCGCCGCCGGGGAACCGGTTGTTCCCGGATTGGGGGTCACCTCACCTGTTGCATGCGCGCCAATACCTATCATGAGACTCAGGATGATTGCGATCAGCCAGCACGGACGGCCAGCCATGCGTGTTTCTCCTCTGTCACCCGCCAGGAATTGAATGATGGTTATCCTGCATTATGACATAAAAAAAGAATGAACCAGGTTGCCAGATATCAAAAGCGACAGATGGATGCTACCCGCCAGAAATGAGCAGCAAACCCCATGGCTCGACTCACTGGTGGGGTTTCTCACGTCCTCGTCTGCCCGAAGGGGCATAAATCGAACAGACAGCAGCGTTCACAAGCGGGATGCCGGGCGTGGCAGACCTGGCGTCCATGGGTGATAATATTCAGGTGGAAGGCCAGGTAGGCGTTAGGAGGTAATAACGCTTCCAGCAAGTCATGCGCGCGCGCGGCAGTGACGCCGTTGGGAATGAACTGCAAACGCCACGCCAGGCGCAGCACATGGGTGTCCACCGGCAAGGCGGGCATCCCCAGTGCGAAGAGCAACACACAGGCGGCCGTCTTGCGGCCGACTCCATGAAAAGATGTGAGGTAGTCGCAGGCTTCCATCGGGGAGCGGTCTGCCAGAAAATCCAACGTAATGGCGCCCTGTTCCACACGCAGGCGCTGCAAAATTGCCTGCAAGCGCGGAGCTTTCTGATGCGCCAACCCACAAGCGTGGATGGCGTGCTCCACCTCCGCGAGTGGTGCGTCTGCGACGTCGTCCCAGGAGGGGAAGCTGGCGCGAAGATGCTGGAACCCTCGCCAACTGTTTGTATCGGTGGTGCTCTGCGACAGCACGGTGAGTATCAATTCATCAACCGGGGTCAGGCAGGCGCCCGGCGCGCGGAAGTGTGAGACTTCCGCGTGATATATCGATTGCAGCCGGTCGGTTACCTCTAACGCGCGTTGTCGTGGCGACATCACCAAAGACTCATTCATCGTCTACGGGTTTCCTTGACTCATACAATTTGCACCCCGGCACTCGCCTTTATCGTGCATCGCGTTCTCGACTTAATGTCGCCCCATCCCCATCATTACAAAATACAACACGCTCATCAAGCTGATTAGCCCCACCGACCCCCAGGCGATCATATTGAAGGCATTGCTGTTTTTATACTCACCCATCAGTCGCCGATTATTGGACAGCAAGGCGATGAAGACCATGATGATCGGCACCAGTACACCGTTGATGACCTGGGAGATGAGGATCAAATTGAACAGTTGTTCCTTGGGGGTCAAGAGCACGATGAGTGACCCGGCGGCAATGATAAAGGTGAGAATGCCGAAGAAGATTGGCGCCTCGCGAAATTTGCGGTCCAGACTGCCTTCCCACCCGAATGCTTCCGTCAGTGAGTAACAGGTGGTCAATGGCACCGCGGCCGCGCCCAACACGCTCGCCCCGAACAAGCCGGCGCCAAAAAGATATGGCGCCGCACCATGTACAAGCGTCCGCAAAGTCTCCGCCGCCTCGCCGGCGTCGGTCAACTGCGGCGTACCAAACCCCTGGTAGAGGACTGCGGAGGTGACGATAATGAAGAAAGCAATGACATTCGCGGAAATCGCCCCGCTAATAACATCGAAACGGCGCAACGGCAAGTCCTGCTTGCGTTCGCCTTTATCCACCACTGAGGCCTGCAAATAGAAGGTCATCCAGGGGGCAATCGTGGTTCCGATCAGCCCCACCGCGGTCTGGAGATAGGTGAGATCGAGACGTCCCACCCACTCAACAGACGGCACTAACATGGTATGGATAGCCGCGTTCCAGTTCGGATGCACGGTGAAGGCCGCAATCGGGTAGGCGAGAAACAGGCCGGCGAAGAGTAACAGGCGCTTCTCCACGGTAATGTAATTTCCACGCACCAGCAGCAGCCAGAGCAGCACCGCGAAGACCGGTACGGTGATGAGCTTATTCACCCCGAAGAGCTGTAGCGCCGCGGCGACTCCGGCAAAGTCCGCGACAGCGCTGACAAAATTGGCGATGCCCATGGCAAACATGGCAAAGATGGTCCAGCGCACGCCGTAATTTTCGCGAATGAGGTCAGATAACCCTTTGCCGGTGACCGCTCCCATGCGCGCGCACATTTCGAATACGACGACCAGCGGGAAGGTAATGACGAAGAGGAGCCAGAGGAGGCGATACTGATACGCAGCGCCGGCCTGAGCATAGGTGGCAATGCCGCCGGCGTCATTGCCGGCACTCGCCGCCAATAAGCCCGGCCCCAGCACAGCCAAATATGCCAGCCAGCGCGCGCGTCGTTTCGTCGGGGTCATCCATTGTCTCCTCCTGGGCCCGGAACTCCTGGTATCCGCGGGCTGCGAACCCGCACTATGAATACATGAATAATGCTCTAGCTAGCCGAAGCTTTCTTCGCGCCGCGAAGAAAACGGGCTAGCCGGTGACGACCTCATGTCCGCTGGCGGAAGAGGCATAAATGGCATCGATAATCCGCATCATCTTCACCGCATCTTCCGGTGGGGACAGCGGTGGCGTATCGTTGTTGATGCACGCAATGAAATGCCGGGTTTCGTTCTCACCCCACCCGCTGGTGTTTTGCACTAACGGCGCGACATCGACAAGGGAACCGCCGGCAGTGGCGAAGATGCGCAACTTGCCGTCGTACATACTCATGCCGCCGCGAGTGCCGAGGAGTTCAAAATAATTCACCTCTGCCGCGATGTTTGAGGCCCAACTGAATTCGAAGGCGACCGAGGCGCCGGTTTCCAACTTGACAAAACCAGCGGCAAAGTCTTCCACATCAGAGAAGCCTTTCAAATCGGCGCCGCCGAAAAGCGCTTTCGCCGTACTTTGATCTTTCTTAGTCGGCGCGGAGATTTTATTATAGGTCGAGGCGGTCACGGATATCGGCGCTGGAAAGCCCATCAAAAAGAGCGTGAGGTCGAAAAAGTGAACGCCCAGGTCAATGAGCGGTCCACCGCCGGACTGCGCTTTATCTGCGAACCAGGAGCCATGCATGGGGAAGCCGCGGCGACGGCGCCAGCCGCAGCGCGCATGGTAGATTTCACCCAGATGTCCCTCCTGGAGATACTGTCGCGCAAATTGTGAAGACTCGGTGAAGCGATTGTTCAGGGCCACCATTACCTTTTTGCCCGAGGCGTTTTTCGCGTCGACAATGGCCTGTGCTTCCCGCGCATTCAAGGCGATGGGTTTCTCGACATGCACATGCTTTCCCGCCTGCACCGCGGCGATGGCGTACGGGGCATGAAAGGCATTGGGCGTGGCGATAGAGACCACGTCGATCTTCGGGTCCGCCAGCAACGCGTCCAGCGTATCAAAAATATGCGCCACCCCATACTTCTCTGCCGCGGCCGTTGCTTTCGCTGGGAGGATATCATACACTCCGTACAACTCGACATTATCGGGGTACATTGCATACGCCGTCAGGTGTTTTCCCACGCCGCACCCGCCACAGCCGATCAACGCGTATCGTAATTTCTTCGCCATGCATGACTCCTTCGACAATTGCTGCTGGTTCCTGGATGCTGACACGGGCACTTGCCCGCTTTTACTGTGCGGCGTTCCTTAGCGAGAATTACCAGACGGGGCCAGAACGCTTCTTACGTGATATTCGAAATCGAACGCACCATCTCTACTGCGCGTTTGCCGGCGTCGATGTCGCTGTTGCAACAGATCAAAATGGCGCGGACTTCGCGCAGATCATCCAGATGATCGGCGATGTCCTGGGGAGAGCAATCCACCATCACCGCGTTGCCGCCGGCCTGCTGGTACAACTCGCGCAGGCAGGACATGGCGGGTGGGCAGTTGGGATCGTTGGAAATCTGCACCAGGGAATGGCGCACTTCCTGACCGATAACCCCTTGCACCGGACGACCTAACATATGATGATGTACAGCGATGGCGCCGAAATGCGCGGCAATCTGTTGTGAATACGGCAAGCCCCATGCGGTACTGATATTCGGGCCACACAGATCCATCGCATCTTCCGAGAGAAAGACCGCGCCGCGCGGCGCCAGCGCTCCCCAGAAAGGCGCGCCATAGCTGTGCAGTCGTTCACCACAGACCGTGCGTAACTCCTCTTCAAAAGCGATAATCGCCTCGGTACAACAGCGCAGCAACGCATGGACATCCTCGGGAAATTCATAGAAATCGGTGAAGAGCTCATCGCCGCGCAAGGCGTTAGCCAGATCTAGCGGGCCATAATGGCCGAAGGTCGCATGCAGGCAACAGTCATCCTGCTGCGCGTGCCAGTACGCCACCACTTCTTTTACCCGGCGTACCCATGGATTATCCGACTGATAGCGCAATTCGGGAAGTTTCTGGTATCCGTCAGGTCCGGTCAGCGGGTGATCGGCCCAACTGGTCCATTCGGCGAATTGCACGGGCAAATCGTAAAGAAATGTATGGTGGATGGCGATGCCGAAGTCCACATTCAGCCAGGGGATAAAATCGTCATCAAGGTCGCCGTTCATCGCCAGCAACGCCCGCGCGCTCTGCAGCATATCCGCCGCCATCTCCAGGTGCCCATCGCGCGTAAAATCGTACTCATAAAGATTCTTCTTTGTCACCCACGAAGGGCGGTTGACAATCAACAGATCACCCGGAAGATCAGAAGCATAAAACTCGTGATACCGTGCGATGCGGCGCTGAAGGCTTTCGTGCATCAGATTCTCCCCAGGATAAGAATTCAGGACTTTCGCTTCCACTTGTTCCCCTCTCCTCGGGGAGAGGGGTTGGAGGTGAGGGTAAGACGCTCGCAAGCGAAAGTCCTCGAATTGTGAAATATCGACCCCTTGTGTTTTCGCTTTTTAGGCAAGCTCTCCTGCTCGCCGCGCCATCTTCTTTCAAGCGGATGATGCGAACAGCAGTTCTCTTTTTATTGACGGGTGAGGGGAAAAAGGGTACGATACACGTGAATAATGGCCGGTAGACCGGCACAAAGACCGGGTTGCGGGAGAAGGGTATGACGATGACGTGGCGAGTCTGTTGTAGTGCACTGTTCCTGGTCGGGGTGCTCATGTTCGCCATGGGCGCCGGGTGTTCCGAACGCCCAAAGACCACGAAAACTCCTGAGTATGCCTTTGATGCGGCGCGTGCCTGGCAGGATTTGAACCATCAGGTGGCGTTTGGTCCGCGGGTACCGGGCAGCGAAGCGCATAAACACACCCGTGATTGGCTGGTGCAACAACTCAGCCTTACTACAAAATCCGTCGACGTTCAACCCTTCACGCATGAGTTGCGGGGCAAAACAGTGACGATGTGGAATATCTTCGCCACCTTCCCAGGCGTTGGCCCCGCCCCACGTGAACGCGTGTTGCTCTTGGCGCACTGGGATTCGCGCCCTACCGCGGATTATGATTCCAAACCGGAGTTCCGCAGTCACCCCATTGACGGCGCGAATGACGGCGCTTCCGGCGTTGCCGTGCTGCTGGAGATCGCGCGGCAACTCAAAGTGCACCCCATCCAACGCGATGTCGTCCTCCTGCTCGATGACGGCGAGGATTATGGACCGGAAATTGACAATATGCTGTTGGGGGTGAAGTATTATGCTGCCCACCTGCCCAAGGAGAAGCCGACGTGGGGAATCCTTCTCGACATGATCGGCGATAAGGATCTGGATATCTATCGCGAGCCAAATTCTGAAAAATATGCCAAAGCCGTCAATGATCGCATTTTTCGCGCCGCGCACGCCCTGGGATATTTGAAATCCGGCACACTGACCGGCTTCGTCGATTCCCCATATAAATACCCCATCGATGATGATCACATACCCCTGATTCAGGCAGGTATCCCGGTGGCGGATCTGATCGATTTTGATTATCTGCCCTGGCACACGACGGCGGACTCCGTGGATAAGTGTTCTGCGGACAGTCTAAAAATTGTCGGCGCCACCGTCTTGTATGCACTACAGATACCATAACCCGCTGTAATCGCGAAGCAATTACAGCTCTGGCTATCCCGCATTATTCATTCGGAGATGATATTTCGGGATAGCGCAGGGATAATGAGAGCGTGACCGCATGAGTTCGCACGAACGACTGATATCCGGAAACGAGACCATGGATGATATGAGCGTAACCTCCGCCCTGCGTCCGCAGCAGTTGGAGGATTACATCGGTCAACCCCAGATCAAGGAAAACCTGCGCACGGCCATTACCGCGGCCCGCGGGCGCGGGGAAGCGCTCGATCATGTGTTGCTCTATGGACCGCCCGGATTGGGTAAGACCACGCTGGCTCATATCATCGCCAACGAGATGGGCGCGGAGTTGGTCACCTCGTCCGGTCCGGCACTGGAGCGCGCCGGTGATCTGGTGGGCTTGCTGACGAATTTGAAGATGGGGGCAGTGTTTTTTATCGACGAGATCCACCGGCTTCCACGCATTGTCGAAGAATATTTATATTCGGCCATGGAGGACTTCTCCGTCGATTTCATGATTGATAAAGGCGCGTTCGCGAAGAGTATCAAACTCCCGGTGCAACCGTTCACGCTGGTGGGGGCTACCACGCGTGCCGGTAAGCTCACCGCCCCGTTGCGTGAACGATTCGGTATCTTCTATCACCTCGATTTTTATCCGTATGAAGAGTTGGTGAAGATCGTCAACCGGTCTGCAGCCATTCTCAATGTGCCGTTGGAGCCGCACGGCGCGCTGGAAATAGCCCGGCGCTCCCGTGGGACACCGCGCATTGCCAATCGCCTGCTGCGCCGCGTGCGCGACTATGCCGAAGTGAAAGCCGATGGCATCATCACCCAGGAGATCGCCGATCTGGCGCTCTGCGCGTTGGGGGTTGATCACCACGGGTTGGACGAACTCGATCGAAAGCTCCTGCGCACGATTATCGACTTTTACCAGGGAGGCCCCGTTGGCGTGGAGGCGTTGGCCGCCACATTGAATGAGGAAAGCGATACCCTGGTGGATATGGTCGAGCCGTATCTGCTAAAAATTGGCTACGTCAGCCGTACCCCGAGCGGGCGCAAAGCCACCCTGCTCGCATATCAGCATTTCAATTTAGCGACCGACCCGGACGCCCCAGCGGAAAGACAACCGGGACTCTTCGAAGAGTAGCTAGCATCACGCGGAAAGATCGGTGGCAGCGCCGACGAGACTTTATCCGCGGGCTGCTAGCCTGCATTATTCATAACATTTCGAATAATGCCACAGTTAGCCCGGCAGTCAATTCGTTCATGAATAATCCGGGCTGCTAGAGGTGCATGATTGATGCTTCCTGTCTCCAGGAGCGCGTCCACCTACTCATGCGCCTGCCGGATGGTTTATGGGTGCACATTTCAAACTGCATCCGGATGAGAGGCAAGAGCCATGAAAAGACTACTTCCGCTACTATTGATCATCGTGCTGGGTCTTCTTTGCGCGGGCTGTAGCACGACCTCTTCACCCCCCACAATTATTTACCGTGCGCACGGGGTTTGTTTCGGACCTTATACGACGGGAAGTCCAGGTATTGGACCGGCGTCCGTAGCGACAGTGTCCGCTGAGATGGCTGTCATCGCACCCTACTTCACCTGGACACGCACGCAAACTTCGTTGCCGTTGCAGAACTCGACCGAAACTCAGGCCAGTCAGGCCCGTAAGGCGGGGCTGAAGGTTGCCGCCGGCTGCTGGTTATCGACCGATCTGCAGGCGAACCAGACCGAGATCGCGGCGTTGATCGCGGACATTCAGCGGGGCAATGTCGATATCGCCGTGGTTGGCAATGAAACCTTGTATCGTGGCGACCTGACGGAGGACCAGTTGCTCGCATATATGCGGCAGGTCAAAGCCGCGGGCGCTGCGCTGGTCACGACTGCCGATACCTCAAACGTCTTACTCACCCACCCGCGTGTCTGCGCGGCGTGTGACGTGCTGATGGCCAACGACTACAAATATTGGGAAGGATTCGCGGTTGACGGCGCCATTAAACAGTTGAATAAAACGTATGATGCACTGGTCGCGGCATCAGGCGGCAAGCAAGTGATTATTGGCGAGACCGGCTGGCCTTCGGCGGGCAATGTCATTGGCCACGCGATCCCGTCACCGGAGAATGCCGCGGCCTACTGGGTTAATTTCGTCTCCTGGGCCCGCGCACGCGGCGTGGAGTATTTCTATTTTGAGGCGATCGACGAACCATGGAAAGCGCAGGACGAAGGCCCGCAAGGCGCGCATTGGGGGCTGTGGGAGGTGTCTTCCCAGTTGAAGACCGGCATGATGCAGGTGTTTAACGGCGTGACGATTCCCGACAATTGGACCGACAACGTGATGCCAACGCCTGCGATTTCCGCAGCCGCGACCGTTGATAGCGGCACTCCCGGTCCCCATACGCTGCACCTGACGCTTCACCTCTCGTCGGCCGCAACGAACCAGGTGTCGGTCGATTGGCAAACGGTCAATGGTTCGGCAACGGCGCCGGTGGATTATACCGCCGCCGCCGGAACGGTCATCTTCCCGCCCGGAGCGTTGAGCGCGGAGATCTCTCTCGGTGTAATTGGGAATTGGGTCATGGGTGCCGATCGGATATTTCAGGTCGAGTTCAGCAATCCCCGCAACGCGACCATTGCAACCCCGACCGTGCAAGTGACGCTTCCGAACACCGCCGGTCCGGTCGGAATCACAATCTCGCAAGCGACATTGCCGGTCTATGCCGGCGCTTCCGGCAGCATTACCGGCACGACATCCGGAGTGGATCCGGCAAAGTATAAAGTCGCGTGCTTCCTGTATGTCAATGGCGGGTGGTGGACAAAACCATATGCGGACACCCCCTTCACCACAATCACCAGTACCGGCGCCTGGACCTGTAACGTGGTTACCGGTGGGAGTGACAACGTGGCGACACAATACGCCGCATACCTGCTCCCGAAAGTCGATAACGCCCCCTTGCCCGTCGCATTGGGGGCGTCGACGATTCCCACGGCCATTACGGCCGTCGCAGTCGCACATGATATCAAGGTGCGTCCGGCGCCGTAACATGTGCCGTATGCGACGCGTGACGTTTTTTTCTCACGCGAAATTTGCTCGTCACAATCGGCAATCTACACGCAACAATGCAAGGGCACAATAGCATCATCTCAACCACTCAGGAGGTGACCTATGCGAACACTAATTGTCCTGTCGCTGTTGTTGGCGTGTATTCCGCTGCTGGCGACACCGTCCACGCTGGTGTATATCCCCAGCACCGACATCCAGCCGAAAGGCACGCTCCATCTTGGCGCGGACACCTACATGTTCCTGGATGGCGGAAACTCCGCCACGTTGACGGACATCGGCCTCACCTACGGGGTCACGAACTGGTTTGAAGTCGGTGCAGATGCGATCAGCGGCGTGGCCGGCGCCAAGAACCCGGTCTGGTTCAACGCGAAAATGCTGGTACTTAAGCCGACCAAGGCACTGCCATTGACGGTAGCGGTCGGCGGCTATAACGCAGCCGTGAAATCCAAGGTCAGCAACCAGGGAATGCTCTATGGCGTCGCCAGTTATCCGTTGCCGTTAGGCATCCGCGCGACGGCGGGGGGGTATACCGGTCAGAAAAGCGGTCTCGGCGAAGAGAATAGCGGATATCTACTTGGTCTGGATAAAACCTTGGGCAAGTGGTGGTACGGCGCCGACTTCCAGAGCGGCAAAAATGCCGTTGGCGCGGCCAACGTTGGCATCGGCTATACGATCGATGACAAAACCAGTGTAATCCTGGGGTATGACCATTACAACTTGAATGCCCTGGCGAATTCGGTGAATTTCCAGGTGGATATTAACCTGTAACCGAAGCGCAGGTCCGCATAACGCGTTGATGACAGGCTACACCGTGGCCCCGGCATTGCCGGGGCCACGGTGTTTTCGGTGAAGATCATGGCAATATGGCAGGAACTCCCGGGTATTCGCACGAAAAAGGTATATAGAGCTTGTCCCAAAGCCCACGTATTTGGAACGCGAGTGGATTTTATCGTCAGGCTCGACAACGTCTGGCGGAAAACGACACCGCGAGGCGAATGCGTGGACTTTGGGATAGGCTCTATGTATCGCCGGCGTTATGCTGCCGGTTACGCAATCTACAACCGCGAAGGACAACTCCAATGACCGATATTTTGCAACGTTATCGCGCCGCGACAGACCTGATTCCGGCAACGCAGCGCACCTGGTTTCTTTACGGCGCCGGCATGGACAACCTTGGAAAAGATGGCCAACCGGTAGACGATACGGTGCCCGCGCCGGGACCAGACGAGTTATTGGTGCGCTGCGACGCGACCGGGTTATGCTTCAGCGATATTAAAATACTTACCCAGGGCGGCGAGCACGTGCGCATCAAAGGACGCGATCTGGCCAAAGATCCGGTGGTCATGGGCCACGAGTCGGTGGTGACGGTGGTGCAGGTCGGCGAGCATTTGAAAGGGCAATTCGCCGTGGGCCAGCGCTATGTCGTGCAGGCGGATATTTATGTTGACGGCAAGACTTTCGCGTACGGGTATGTCCTGACCGGCGCGCTGACGCAGTATGAAACGATGGGCTGGCAAATTCTCAACGGCGACGACGGGTGCTACCTGATTCCCGTGAAGGATGACACCGGCTACGCGGAAGCCGCACTCACCGAGCCGTGGGCCTGCGTAGTGCATTCCTACGTATTGCACTATCGTCAACAGGTGAAAGCGGGTGGTAACTGCCTGATGCTCGCCGGCGACGGAGCGGACAAACTGGTATTGGGATCGACCTTCTCTGCCCACACGCCGGCAAAAATTGTTGCCGTTTCACTGCCCGCGATACTACTGGCCGATGTCCAGGCTACCGGCGCCGAAGTCGTCACCCTTGCCTGCAACAGTCAGTGTCAGGGGATCGATCAACTGGTCGAGACGCACACCGGCGGGCAGGGCTTCGATGACATCATCATCTGCGGCAAGATCAGCGCCGACTGTCTGGAAAAATTGGCGGCGAAATTGGCGCGCGCCGGGGTGTTGAACATCGTTTGTGACCAGCCATTGGAACGCCCGTTGGGCATCGATGTCGGACGCATTCATTACGAGGATTGGTACTATTGCGGCAACCCCGGTCCGGAAATCAGTGCTTCGTATGGCAGCCACCGCTCTTCGACGAACCTGAAACCCGGCGGGTCGGTCTGGTTTCTTGGCGCCGGCGGCCCTATGGGACAAATGCATGTACAGCGCGCCTGCGAAATGCCGGACGGTCCCGCGCTCATCGTCGCCACGGATATTGACGCAACACGCTTGCAGGAACTGCGTGAACGCTTTATTCCCGCGGCGCAGGCCTACGACCGCACGCTGGTGGTGTTGAATCCGAAGGACTTCACCCCGGAAGAATTTGAACGGCGCATTTGCGAACTGTCCAGCGGATGCGGCTTTGACGATGTGGTGGCGCTGGTGCCCGTACCCGCCCTAGTTGAGCAGGCCGCGGCGCACGTCGGCTATGGTGGGTTGCTGAATATCTTTGCCGGCGTCGTGCGCGGCACGCAATGTACCATGAACCTGGATGCCGTGTACCTGCGCAATATTCGCTGGGTTGGCAGTTCCGGATCGCTCATTTCTGATATGCGTGAAACATTGCGACTGGCAGAGAACAGGGAATTGTTGACCGGCAACGCCGTGGCCGCTATCGGCAGTTTAAACGCCGTCTATCACGGGCTGGAACTGGTCAAAGGGCAGGCGGTACCCGGAAAAATCGTCATTTATCAGCAAATCGAGGACCTGCCCATCACGCGGTTGAGTGACCTGCACACTGTGCTGCCCACCGTAGCCGCTAAATTGCGCGATGGTAAATACTGGACGCGTGATGCGGAAGATGAGTTGTTGCGCTTGAAACTTCCGAAAACAACAGGTTAACCGGTACTCCGCGACGCATGAAAATGCTACCTGAGTATATCGGAGCAGGCGAGGTAATGAAATTATGGGTGCGTTACAGGACAAAGTGGCGATTATCACCGGGGCCGGGCAGGGGTTGGGCGAGGCGATTGCCCGCCGGTTGGCCGCGGAAGGGTGTAAGGTCGTAGTTGCCGATCTCAACGGACCGGCGGCGGAGGCGGTGGCCGCCTCGCTGCCGAACGCCCTGGCCTTCACCGTGGATGTCACAAATGAGACACAGGTCGCGGCGCTGGTGGCGGCGACAGTGGCAAAGTATGGTCGCCTGGATGTGATGGTGCCCAACGCCGGCATCCTCATCGCCGAACCGATAGACGAAGCGGATGTCGCCAAATGGCGTAAAGTCATCGATGTCAATCTGGTCGGCAATATGATTTGCTGTAAATATGCCGCCCGCGAATTTGCCAAACAACACAGCGGCGCTATTGTCGCCATCAACTCCAAGTCCGGGAAAAAGGGATCTTTCCGCAACAGCGCGTATGCGGCCTCCAAATTCGGCGCCATCGGGCTTATTCAATCCGTCGCATTGGAACTCGCGCCGTATGGTGCGCGCGCGAATGCGATCTGCCCGGGCAACCTGCTGGATGGGACGCTTTGGCAGAATAGCCTCTTTGAACAATATGCCAAAACACGCGGCATGTCTGTAGAGGATGTCAAAAAACATTATGAAGGCCAGGTGCCGCTGGGCCGCGGGTGCCAATACGACGATGTCTGCAACACGGTGGTCTTTCTCGCCAGCGACGCCAGCAGTTATATGACCGGCCAGGCGTTGAATGTAGATGGCGGCCAGACCATGAGCCCCTGAGTCCGCCGCGCAGGTTGCTAGCTCACCGGCGTAACCCAGCTTCGCGTGGCCGCCCCGGTATACAACGCATGCATGACCGCGCTGCGATAGGCGGCTTCTCGCGCGCCGACCAGGGGGACATCTCTCCCCAGTAACGCGTCGAGGAACAGTGAAAAGGCATGCGGCAACGCTGATGGCAACTGCGTCCAGGGGCTCTTGCCGTCAGCGCCCGGTACCTGGGCACTGGTGAAAAAGAGTTGCCCGTTGATCACTGCGGCATGGCCCTCGGTGCCGCTTAGCAACAAATTCACCGGATGCGCGACGTCGACCCACCCGGCAGCCAGGCTGCCGATAGCGCCGCAAGTGAATTTCAGCAACCCCTCGCCATATTCGTCGCAATCGCCATAGCGACCCGTTGCCACCTCGATATCGGCAGTCACCGACTCCACCGCGCCCAGTAGCCAGAGCAGGATATCCAGCGAATGCGTGCCCAGGTCGCCGAAGGCGCCGATCCCGGCGATGCGCGGATCGGCCATCCAGCGCCAGTCGGTGTCAAACCACCCCCCCAGCGATCCGCTATGGCAATTGGTGTGTCGGAGGCGCGTGATTTTCCCGAAGGCCTTCCCGGCGATCTGTTCGCGTATAAACAGGTGGATCGGATCCCCGCGCATGAAGTACCCGGTTTGAAAGATGACCCCCGCGCGCTCGATGGCCTCGGACATGGCATACGCCTCGGCCGCAGTAATGCCCAGCGGTTTTTCCACAAAGAGATGTTTTCCCGCCGCCGCGGCCTCCAATACCAGCGCCTCGTGACGGTTCGTCTCCGCGCAGATGATCACCGCCTGTACCGCGTCATCCTCCCAAATCGCCTGCACGTCCGGCGCGACCGCGGCGCCCAACGCCTCTGCGTTGCTGGCCGCGCGTGCTGCGTCATGGTCCCACACCATGCTGACGGTAAACTCTGCCGTGCGTTCCCGCAACATGGACACAAATCCTGGCGTATGAATGTGCGCCGCGCCCGCTAATGCCAGCTTCATCAGTAACAACCTCCGAATTCAGTGAAACGCAAAGGCACAGAGACTGCAAAGAGTGTTGTGATGGGGAGGGTGTACATTCGCTGTGCCTCTTCCCCGGGGCTCTCTGTGTCGCTGTGCCTTGTGTGGTGTGATGTAATTACCAGTTTGTGTAGATCCGGTCAGACGCCGGAAAGGAAACGCATGTCGTTCTCTACCCACAGGCGGATATCGCCGACGCCATAGCGGCGCATGGCCACGCGGTCGACGCCGAAACCGAACGCCCACCCGGTATAACGCTCGGGATCGAGGCCAACGTGGCGCAAGATATTTGGATGTACCATCCCGGAACCGCCGAATTCGATCCACCCACTGTTTGAGCAAAGGCGACACCCCTGCCCATGGCACTCGAAGCAGGTGAAGGAGAAGTCGGCGCTGGGTTCGGTGAACGGGAAAAAATCCGCACGAAAACGCATGCGCGTGTTGCGGCCGAACAGCTCTTTGAAAAAAGCGTCCAGCGTACCTTTCAGGTCCGCGAAGGTGATGCCTTCATCGACTAACAGGCCATCTACCTGATGAAAGGTGTGTGAATGACGCAACGTGACCTGCTCGCGGCGGTGTACGCGGCCATAGTAGATGCAGCGCACCGGCGGTTTCTGCTCCTGCAGAATGCGCACTTGCGTGGCAGTCGTATGGGTGCGCAGCAGCGTATCATCGGTGAGGTAGAAGGAGTCCTGCTCGTCCATCGCCGGATGGTCGTCCGGGTAGTTGAGTGCGCCAAAATTGTAATAGAACGTTTCGACTTCCGGGCCTTCCAGCACGTCAAACCCCAGGCCCAGGAAAATCGTTTTTACTTCATCCAGCGTGCGGGTCAACGGATGGCGGCGTCCGATGCGCGGCGCGCGACCGGGGAGCGTCACATCCAGGCGTTCCGCGTCGAGTTGCCGGGTTTCCTCGGCCACCTGCATCTCGGCCAGGCGTGCATCAAAGGCGGCTTCCAGGTGCTGACGCACCTCGTTGGCACGCTGCCCGACCACCGGTCGCTGCTCCGCGGGCAACGCGCCCATGCCGCGCAACACCGTGGTGAGTTGCCCTTTGCGCCCGAGATACTCCACACGCCAGTGTTCCAGCATGTCGGCACTCTCCGCCTCATGCAAGGCGGCCAGCGCGGTTGATTCCAGTTGGGTGAGTTCGGCTATTGTCTCCATATGTCAGCGAAAAGGGTAGCACTGGCGCGCGGAGATGTCAAGGCAACGCCCGTCGGCAAAAGCCGGCGGGCGTTGGCGAGTCAATGAATAGTCGTTCGGAATGCCGACGATGGTCAGAAACCATAATTGGCTTTGAAGAGCGTTTCCACCGTCTGGCGGGTGGTGTTGTCGACCGCGGAATACAGAGCAACTTCACAGAGCCAACCCTTGAACGTTCCGCCGCCACCGCCGGTACCGAGGGTGATGGTCGTGGGTTTGGCGGCGCTGCCGGCGTTATTGGGCGAGCCGCTTGCCGCGACGGTGTCCAGGAATGCCGTGGTGGTGGATGCGCCGGACGAGCAGAACGAGAGGACATGGGTGCCCGAGGTCGGCATCGAACGCGGGAACTGTTCCTGACGGCTGGTGCGGAAGAAACTGAAGTAGGCGTTTCCGTCGCCGTCATACCGCCAGTAGGGGTCCGAAGCTGACGCAGTCGAGACGCAGGTGTAGCGAGTGTCGTTGTCCGGTTTGAAGACCACGATGAGCATGCCGTCGGTGCTGGCGAACTTGCCGCTGACATCGGCGATCGACATCTGGGCTGCATCGTTGAAATAGACGCCCGGTTGGTTATTGACCGCCGTGGCGGAATACGTCACATTGGACGGGCTGCCCGCGTTGAAGCCGTTGCCGGACAGGTCGTTCCAGACGGTGACGTTGCTGCCGCTGGTCGACACGCCGGTCATCGCGGACAGCCATAACACCAGGTTGGCGGTGGGAATGTTGTAACCGATGAGCTTCTTCCCGGACAGTCCGGGCACGGCGGTGGTCAACTCGGTATGTCCATCGGCGAAGGCCATGATATACTTGCCGCCATGGCGGCTGCTGTCGAGATCGGCGGCCGCATACGCCACGTTGTCATAGGTGCCCTCAAAGATGTTAGTGGCATCGGTGGCGGCGTGCGCACCGTCGCAGACGAGCATCTGTTCGTTGATCGGGTCAGTGACCTTGCCGAGGGCGGTGCCGCCCCACTTATTGTTGAAGACATAGGCATTGGTCAGCCGTGATTTGCTCTGGCACTTCAACACGCCTTTGTCCAGACCCAACGCGCCCCAGACGCCGTTGGATTCCGGGAACATTTCATCGTGGTCCTGGGCATACATCAGTAGAGAGGTGGCAATCTGCTTCTGATTGTTCAGGCAGGAAGTCTGCCGCGCCTTTTCGCGCGCTTTCGCAAAAACCGGAAAGAGAATGGCGGCAAGGATCGCTATGATAGCGATCACAACGAGTAATTCGATTAAGGTAAAACCGCGTCGCATGGAAGCCTCCTTGGGTAAGATGATATATTTTACATCAGCTTGACCACGATGTCAATATGCCGCGCGTGTAAATAGTGCCTTCCCGGACTTTTGGGACAGGCACAAAATAGAGTCATAACGTGCGCAAATCACCTGGGCAGGAACTCACCCGCCGTCTCGCGAATAGACGCGCAGAGAGGTGAGATGATGCAGGAATATACCGCACTCAAAGAACGTCTGGCGCGTGGCTGGAACACGTGGAATACCCGCAGCGTGCTCTCGCACGTGTTGCTGCCGTCCGGATTCGCCCTGAACCTGGGCGTGAAGGAATATGCCGATGGGGCCTATCTCAAAGAAGCGCTGATCGGACGTGAAGATGAGAAGATTCATCCCGGACCACGCACCTACGATGACGCCTATACCGCGCTGACCATCAGTTGGCACGGCATCGAGCTGGTCGTACAGAGTGCGCTGGAGGGTGAGGATCTGGTACTGTTGGTCACCCCGAAGACCCGGCATCGCCGAACGCCGGTACTGGTGGCGGAGAGCGGGATGTTGTGGAACCGTCCCGGCATGCTGGTGCGCGACGGTGACACGCTCCTCGCAACGCTGCCGGAGCAAGCGGTACGCGTATATGCCACCCGGGCGTCGGTGGAGGAGCCCTATATCTGGGCCCAAACCCCCTATCTGGCATTTCCGCTGGATGGACCGGTAGGCCTCAGCACCGGCATTCCACGCAGCCTGAACGCCATTCAGGCCATCATCGCCCGCCGGCAGGCGGAACGCGAGGCGGCCATCGCTGGTTTCGGCGCGCTGGGTGAAGTGTATACCGCGGTGCAGACATGTCTGGCGTGGGATACCATCTACGACCCGTTGCATGACCGCGTGATCAGTCCGGTGAGCCGCATCTGGAGCTGCGGGTGGGGTGGGTATGTGCTCTTCGAATGGGACACCTATTTCGCCGCGCTGCTCGCAGCGATCGATAATAAAGATCTGGCCTATGCTAACGCCATCGAGATTACCCGCGAGAAAACGGAGAACGGCTTTGTGCCCAACTTCGCCGTCGCTTCGGGCTTAAAAAGTCGCGATCGCTCTCAACCGCCGGTAGGCTCGCGCATCGTACTGGAACTGTATAAGCGCTTCGGCGACCGCTGGTTGCCGGAGATGCTCTTCGACGACCTGCTGGTGTGGAATCGCTGGTGGGTCGACCACCGCGTCATTGACGGCTTGCTGGCGTGGGGGTCCGATCCTTTTACTCCGGTGGTGGACAATGGCTGGGAGAGGGAGACGAACGGGGTGAACGGGCGCTTCGGCGCCGCGTTGGAGTCCGGCCTGGACAACTCCCCCATGTATGACGACGTCCCCTTCGATACGACGACCCATCTGCTGCAACTCGCGGATGCCGGGTTGACCGGTCTCTATGTGATGGACTGCCGCGCGCTGGCGGAAATGGCCGTTATACTGGGTCGCGACGCGGAGGCCGCGGAACTGCGCGCCCGCGCGGAGGGTTTCGCGCAAGGTCTGCTCACGCTCTGGAATGAGGAGATGGGTATCTTCTGCAATCGCCATACCGACACCGGCGCCTTCAGTCATCGCCTGTCGCCTACGAATTTCTACCCGCTGCACGCCGCGTCGGCGACACCGGCACAGGCGGAACGCATGGTCCAGGAGCATTTCTATAACCCGGAGGAGTTCTGGGGGGAGTGGATCATGCCGTCCATCGCGCGCAATGACCCGGCCTACCCGGAGCAGGACTACTGGCGCGGACGCATCTGGGCGCCGATGAATTTCCTGGTGTACCTGGCGCTTCGCGAGTATGATCTGCCGCAGGCGCGCCGCGACCTGGCGGAAAAGTCCGTGGCGTTGCTGCTGAAGGAATGGCGGGAGCACGGCCATGTGCACGAAAACTACTGCGGCGACACCGGCGAGGGGTGCAACAAAGGCAACAGCGACCGTTTCTACCACTGGGGTGGACTGCTGGGGCTCATCGCCTTCTTCGAAGCCGGCTATTTCACGCCGGAGCCCGTTTCACGCCAATAGGCGTTACGCCGGTACGCGGTGCACGGGACGATGAGGTTTGGCTTTCGCCTTCGCTTTCACCCGAGCCTTTGCCTTCGCCGGTTTCTTCTTGAGCGACGCGGGATGGCTGATGCGATGATGAATGACCTTGACCGCGGGATGCGCGCGTGGGTGGTGGGGCGCTTTTCGTAGGGCAGCAGGTGACGCCGGTCGTACCGCGTGCGGGTGATGCACCACTTTCGCGGGACGCCTGGCGCCGCGCGTCGTCGCCGCTGGATGACGCCGGACTGCTGTCCGCGTTGTCGCGCGAACGACGGGTTGGCGGTGCGGTTTGTGGGGAAGTGCGACAGGGCGCCCCGGGATCGGTCGTCGTCGAACGGGATGATGCACCGCGGGGCGGACTATCGTCCGCGGCGTCGGCAACGCGTGCGGTTTGGTATGGCGCACTGGTGAAGCCGGACGTACGCGGTGCTTGGGTGCACCCGGAGCGCTCCGGAGCGCGGGGTGGTGCTTGGCTCCCCCCGTCTGCGTTTTTCGCTGAAGCACGGCAGGCTGCCGGGGATGATGGGCGGCGGCACTGGGATGCCGCGGCAGGGGGTGGGG
>Ga0073936_10002713_pt1 | contig 26100 bp, 20 predicted proteins | sample AliMusrvi5mmetaG_FD_87041 | JGI IMG/M metagenome (GOLD analysis project Ga0073936, IMG submission 87041) | Freshwater lake bacterial and archeal communities from Alinen Mustajarvi, Finland, to study Microbial Dark Matter (Phase II) - Alinen... | ecosystem: Environmental > Aquatic > Freshwater >...
AGAAATGGCATGGAGTAAGTCCATTAGAAGTTGGCCTATTATTCTTCAACAATTTTTAATTATCTTTGAAGACAGATGTAGGCTCTAAATATCCAGTTTACACAATCTGCTTTATACTCTCAAAAAAACCGCATGCTCCAAAGGAACATGCGGCAATCATGAAAACCAGCTTAAAAAAAGCAAAGAAGAAGATTATTTTACAATAATGCTTAAGAATTCATCCCAATCAGAATATCCATCTTTGTTCAAAACACGATGACGAAAATAAACCAGCTCACCGGGTTTTAATCCGCTTACAATTGTTCTGGATTTTTTGGTTGAAGGAATGATAACAACTGTCCAGCCTGCAGGGTCGGAAATATCCCTCGAAATCTGCCAGTCGTGGGTATTGTTGGTACCAATGTTGGCTGCAAGAAGTTTTATAGAACCTGATAAATAATTCGACACACTAAAAACTTGTTTCTGTCTGATATGAACTTTCTTTGCATACATCAATGCGCTTTCGGCTATGCCGGTAGCAGAATCGGGATTTAAAATACAAATAGACTGTATGTAATCTCTTGTGCTATACAGCAAATCTTTCAGTGCATTCTTCTTTTTGTTACGGAAAGGTACAGAGCCGGGAACCCTGTTTTTTACACTTACCTGGGCATCCTTCAATGCGTCGGCGGCAGCTTTCACACTCAATAAAGTGGTTGAAGGCGTGGGAAACCACACATTGTCGGTCATCGCCTCGATGATGGAATATGCACGGGTTAACAACTGGTCAACGCTCGAAGGGAGCTTGGCAACTACTACTATACGGTGAAGCACCGTAATTGGAACCATAGCGATCAAAAAGATGATCAAGCCGGCTGGTATCCGAGCCATTGAATTAATTATTTTTTTCATTTTGTGATACACTTGCCTATACAGTGTGAGGTTTTTGTTTTTAATTATTGAATAAAACTTCCTGCCTGAATGCAGGCAGAAGGGTATTTGAAAATTAACCCGTTGGATATAGCTTAATTTAAGATAGTCGAAAAATACGCGGACTATCCCACGGGTTTGAGTGAAACAATATGAACGACGGAAGAGTGAGACGGGTGTGAACCCATAGACTCCGGTATATGAAGGCTCCTGCCGCAACAGACAAATAAATTCCCCGCGAATAATAAATGTCCGCTTAAGCAAAAGCTCGTAAGTGTGATAAGAAAAAAGTGATACCACAAGATTTTTAAAACGGTCACTGATATCGCCCGGTGTGACCATAAACATTTTAAAAAAATTGTAGAAAAGATGCAGCGATACTGACTGAAATGCGAGTGATGGAACGATGATCCACAACACGAATAAAAAAAGATGGCTTAAAAATAAAAATGAGCGGCACACAAAAGCTGTGAACTTCAGCAATGCCGTGGTGATTTGTTTCAATGCTATAAAAATGTTGAGAGGAAGCAGCGTGATCTGAAGAGGAGAGAAGAAAATAAACGCAACGACTGCCATCAACTGAAGGGGCACGCACAATAAGCCTTTAAAAGCTGAGACGAATGAACGGCATGCAGTTTTGAAAAGATTACAATGCGTGTGGAATTGGGAAACCGTGAACCTGTGGGATAAATAAATTTCAAAACCCAGGTGTTTTATTTTTCCTTTGACGATCCCCACCATGCTGTGCAGGTTATGTGGAGTCATGATATTTGTTGTTGTTTTCATTTTTCTTGTTTTTTAATTGTCCATTGACTTTTTTTTCTGCTACTGCCACTTTTTTTTGTTCTTTAATCATACCCCGTTTAATTATTTCTGAAATCACAAACTTTTTGTCTTTTTTCATTTTTTTCGTTTTTCTGTTTTTTCTAATTTCTAACTTCAGCCTTCTATTTTCTTTTTCACCCAACTCTCGTCTTTTTTTTATACTTCGTTTTCGATCTCTTTTTATGTATTAGTGCCTTTAGCGAGGAAAAAGTAGCGGTCCACTTCAAATTATTTTGTTAAAATTTTTCGAGTCATTGATTTATTGATAAAAAATATTGCTTTGCAATGTGTTAATATAAAAGCAAATACGATGACTAAATATTGAATTATAAGAGACAAATTTTTCTTCGAAAAAAAGTTGATTTTTTTTGTGTTTTTTAGGGGGGGGGTACACAATATTTCCGTTTTTTGCACGTTATAATTAGAAAAAACAATTGAAATTTTAAACTGATTTCAAGCATTAGGTTTTAAACTTTATTGTTATGTAGATACTATACCCTGTATCAAATTTATTGTATAACCACCAAGGGCAATGAGGTAAATTCAGATGCACAGCATGCCTTTGTTAATTGAACAGGATATGGAAACACATGATTCAGATGAAGACAAAAAACGTTTTCGCAGAAAAATACTGAGGGAAAAAAAGTTGTTCGAAGCCAATTATCCCACCAGTCTGCAACAGTTTATTTCAATCGCATGGAACGATTTTCATTGTGACCACGATATGGCCTGCGATGTTTATGAGGATGCAGTGAAGGACATCTTTGTAAAAATTAAAGAGTGTACCTTTCCTGTAATCAGGTGCCATCTTTCAACGTATATCTTCGGAACAGCCAAACATAAGCTGTATAAAGTCCTTCAGAAAATTAAAAAAGATTCAGAAATTGATGACTATCCGAACATAGATTGTACAGAGCCTTTTTACTACATGGGTGATGTTGAAACCAATTTGAAGAAACAATATATTGAAAAAATGCTGAGTAGTCTGACAAGGACACAAAGGACGATTATGGTATATTTTATGATGGGATATTCATGGGAAAAGACTTCAGCTATCATGCACAAAACAGTTGATTATCTGAAAGACCAAAAACACAAAATCATCCTCAAATTGCAAAAGAAATTCAAAGGGCTGGATTGGTTGTTGTTCCTTTAATTTTATTGAAATTGCTTGTCCACTTGAATTAAGTTAAGTACTGGTAAATAATCGCTAATTCTTAACTCAAATCAAAGTAAAAGTATATTCCGTATGCTCACCGGAATTGTGAATCAGTACAGCTTTTCTTATTTCAAATGGCTGCAATTTTCGATGCTTTAATAAGCCCTCGCAAAAATAGCCCTCTGTATTGAAGGCTTTCCGGTGAGTATACACTTCCCGTCCTCCAGTGGATTATTAAAAGGAATGCACCTGATCGTTGCTTTGGTCTCATTCTTTATAGCATCTTCAGTTTCTTTGGTGCCATCCCAATGTGCATAAACAAATCCTCCTTTGTTCTCTATTAAATCTTTAAACTCTTCCCAGGTATTGGCTTTATGAGTGTTCAGTTCTCTGAATGAAAGAGCTTTTTGGTAAAGATTATCCTGAATTTGCGATAGGAGGTTTTCAATTTTATGTTCGATATCTATCTGCTGATAAACTGCTTTTTCAAGCGTATCCCTGCGTGCAATTTCAACTGTCCCCTGTTCAATATCACGTGGTCCAATGGCAATTCTTATTGGCACTCCCTTAAATTCATATTCATTAAATTTCCAGCCGGGTTTATACGTGTCCCTGTCATCATATTTCACAGAGATCCCACGACTTTCAATAGCTTTTTTCATTGGCAATACTTTTTCCGTAACCTCTTTAAGCTGATCGGCATTTTTATAAATAGGAATAATCACAACCTGGATAGGCGCCAATTTTGGAGGAAGAACAAGTCCGTTATCATCGGAATGAGCCATTACCAGTGCTCCAATTAATCTGGTGGAAACACCCCATGAAGTTGCCCAAACATAATCAAGAGTTCCTTCTTTTGAGGCAAACTTTACATCAAAAGCTTTTGCAAAATTCTGTCCTAAGAAATGTGAAGTTCCGGCCTGCAGAGCTTTTCCATCCTGCATCATGGCTTCAATGCAATATGTATCCAATGCGCCTGCAAAACGTTCGTTTTCCGATTTTACTCCTTTAATAACAGGCATAGCCATCCAATTTTCAGCAAAGTCGGCATAAACATTCAGCATTTTCTCAGTTTCTTCAATGGCTTCTTCTTTTGTGGCATGCGCTGTATGCCCTTCCTGCCACAGAAATTCAGCAGTTCTCAGAAATAATCTTGTGCGCATTTCCCATCTTACAATATTTGCCCATTGATTAATTAATAGTGGAAGGTCACGATAAGAGTGAATCCAGTTTCGGAAAGAATCCCAAATAATTGTTTCGGAAGTTGGACGAACTATTAATTCTTCTTCGAGTTTTGCATCTTCATCCACAATAACTCCTTTACCATCAGGTGAGTTTTTTAACCTGTAATGAGTTACTACTGCGCACTCTTTTGCAAAACCTTCTACATGAGAAGCTTCTTTACTAAAAAACGACTTTGGTATGAAAATTGGAAAATAAGCATTACTATGACCTGTAGCTTTGAACATTTTATCCAGTTCTGCCTGTATTTTTTCCCAGATAGCATAACCATAAGGCTTGATGACCATGCAGCCTCTAACAGAGGAAGTCTCTGCCAGATCAGCCTTTATAACGATGTCGTTATACCATTGCGAATAGTTTTCTTTACGTGTTGAAAAATCTTTAGCCATAATGATGTTTGGTATGATATTTGTAAATAAATTAACGATTATAAAATTGCACAAAATTAGAAATTATATCACTCATAAAACAAAGATACCCTAATTAACGAATAGGAGAACAAACAAATGAAAACAATCAGCAAAATTTTAGCCTTATCGGTGTTGTTCCTTTCAGCTTGTACAACAGCATACCAGACTCGTTCAATGTATGATGATGTATATTACTCCAAGAAGGATGCAGCAGTCACCACTACGACTCCTACCCAGACCGAAACACAGACAACGAACCCTCAGAATTACACAACGGCAAAAGAATATTCTGCAGGGAACAATACAGTTGCCAATGACAATCAGACAGCGAACAATACCATGGCTACTGATTCGGGTAATGCATCAAGATTTTCAAATCAAAATTATGATAATTCTAACAGTAGTTCCTACAGCGATGAGAATGGAAATACTACTATTAACAATTATTATAACGATGATTATTATGATTATGAATATTCTGCCCGTTTAAGGAGATTTCACAATCCTTATGATGGATTTGATTATTACCATGATTATTACACAAATTATTATTGGTACACTTATAATCCATGGGATTGGGGCGTAAGCATCTATTGCGGTTCTCCAGCATGGTATCCTTACAACAATTATTATTATGACCCTTATTATGGTGGTTATTATTCCAACTGGGGATTCGGATATCCTAACTGGGGTTGGTATGGTGGTTATTATCCCGGATACAATAACGGTTGGGGATATGGCCCTCACTACGGTTACTGGAACGGATATAACAATGGATACTGGAATGGTTACAACGATGGTTACTGGAATGGTTATAATGATGCAACGGGTTGGAATAATAACTATTACAATAGTTACGACAATAACTCCTATTATTATGGTCCCAGAACTGATGTCAACTCATCCACCAATACTGCAAGCAATCACAATTTAATATTCAAAGATAAGTATGAACTTTTATCAAACAACGTAAACCTGACAAGTCTGGATAATCATTCAGTGAATGCGCTTAATCTTAACCATGGTCAGACCGGAATTTCTGATATTAAAAATTCTACTTCCACTTTAAATAATCTTACACCGGTTAAAACCAACACTATTGGAACAACAAATTTAAGTAACAGTTCAGTTGATGCAACTAAAAATGACCTTAACATAAAGCCGGCAAATAGCGGAATAACCGGAATAAAAGGAACAGATAATGTTAAAGGAAGCACTGTGGTTAATTCTACAAACTCGCAGACTCCTAAATCCACAATTGTAAACCAGCAGTATGTTGCTCCGAAAAACACAACAGTGAACAATGATAAGTCACAGTACACAGCACCAAAGAGCACTACTGTTACAACCGGTAATACTCCACAAATTATAGCACCAAAAACATCAACGGTTACGAATAATACTACTCCTCAATATACTGCACCGAAGACTTCAACCGGTAATACCAATACTACTCCACAGTACACAGCACCAAAGAGTAATACTGTAACAACCGGAACAACTCCACAGCAGTCGTATTCTAAACCAAAGACTTATGTGTCACCAAGCTATACACAGCCTAAGTCGAACCAATATTATTCCAAACCTAAAACTTATAGTTCGTCAAGCAGCAACAATACTGTACCAAGTCAGAATAACACTTATTCACAACCCAAGTCCTATTCTTCACCAAAAACAAGTTCTTCGGATTATAGTACTCCAAAATCATACAGCAACGGTAACAGTAATTACTCTACACCAAAATCATCAAACAGTAATTACTCTACACCAAAAAGCTCAGGTTCGTCAAACTATAGTACACCAAAGTCCAGCAGCAGTAGCAGCAGCAGCAGCGGTAGCAGCAGTGGAAGTTCTTACTCAAAATCAAGTTCGGGCAGCAGTGGTAGTTTTGGCAAACGCAAATAATATCTGATTGCTAAATTGTTGAACGATCAATAAGTTCAACAATTTAGCAATTCAACAATCAATTCTTTTAATAGTAAAAAATAAAAAAGTTATGAAAAAGTTCAGTTTATTAGCTATAGGTATGTTTTCACTGATTTCAATTGCTAATGCACAAACAGATGAAGACGCTCTCAGATATTCAATGATAGGCTTTGGCGGAACTGCAAGATATTCCGGTATGGGAGGGGCATTTGGCGCAATTGGCGCAGATTTCTCAACCTTATCTGAAAATCCGGCAGGACTCGGTGTCTATAGAAAGAATGAATTTACTTTTACCCCTTCAATATTTACCGGAAAGACAACCGCAACCTATAATGGCAGTACTTCCGATGATATGAAATACAATTTTAATCTGGGGAATATTGGATTGGTATATGCAAAAAGTACAAACAAGGCAAAGGATGAGCCGGGCTGGAAATACGTCAATTTTGCCTTTGGTTTAAACAGATATAATAATTTTAATAACAGGATGGTCATTCAGGGAACCAACACCAGCAGCTCTCTGATGGATGTCTATGCTGCAAATGCCCATGGATCAAATCCAGGTTCACTCGATGCATTCAGTACACTTCTTGCATACAACACCAACCTTCTTGGCACCTTAGACTCTGTAAACTATAACTCCAATGTTCCATTAGGATCTTTGCTTCAGCATAAGTCAGTAGAAACTCATGGATCTATGCAGGAAATGGTGCTTTCCCTTGCTGCAAATTATAATAATAAATTGTACATCGGGGGTACTCTCGGGATCTCCTTTTTAAGGTATGATGAGCAATCAACCTACCAGGAAGATAATAAAGATTCAACAAATTCTTTCCAAAGTTTTACTCTTAACAGTGACCTGAATACTTCAGGAACCGGCTATAATTTTAAATTCGGACTCCTTTACGTACCCGTTGACATGGATATTTTAAAAGTGAAAATTGGTGCTGCTGTTCACACTCCGACTTTTTACACCATGCATGACGAGTGGTCAAGCACGATGAACTCATCTTTTACTAGTGGTGATTATTCTTATGAGTCTCCAAAGGGTTCATTTGATTACGAACTTACAACTCCAATGAAAGCTATTGGTAGCCTTGCTTTGCAATTCGGACAATATGGTACTATCAGCGCTGATTATGAATTTGTAGATTATTCAGATGCCCGTCTGCGTTCAAGAAGCTATGATTTTTTAAATGAAAATTATGTCATTCAAAACAAATACACAGCTACTCATAATTTGAGATTTGGAGCAGAAGTTGCTCTTGGTTTATTTAGTTTAAGAGGCGGTTACGATATTTACGGCAGTCCATTTAAATCCGGCATCAATGATGGTAAAGTTACCTCTATTACCGGTGGATTTGGCATCATGGATAAAAATTATTTTATAGATTTCGCTTACGTTCATTCAACTTCCAAAGCAGATTATTATTTGTATAATTTCTCCAATATGAATCCTGCAAGCACTGATAAAACAACCCAGAGTTTTCTCCTGACATTAGGATATAAATTTTAAAATGAATTAAAATATTGTGAAATAAAAAACCGGGCATTGTCCGGTTTTTTTATTGAAGCCTGTTCAATCCCGCCTTCGCCTTTTGGCTGATGCTGTTTTTATATTCGGTATTTTTCATAGTGCTGCACAACCCGTAATAATATTTTGCCTTCACCGTATCCTTGAGGTTTTCATAAATAAGTCCCAGTTGAAGAGAAGAGTTGGCGGCATAATAGTAAGTAAATTCTGAACCGTTGGAGATAGTCATTTGGTAAAAAAGGATGGCTTGTGTGCTATTTCCCAAATCATCATAAATGCGTCCTAACCTGTATGTATATTCTAAATAATCCTTCGTGGTTACACAGAACACATCAGGTTTCAGCCTGGTAAGTGAATCGAGGGCTTGCTGATAATAACCGCCATCAAATAAAAGTCTGGCTATTAATAAACGTGTGTTTGGAATTGTTTTGGATTTTGCTTCCAACAGGGCTTGATTGTCTTCATCAACCATAGCATTGCCGAAAGTCACCGCATATCCCATTTTCTCAGTATATTTTTGGGTGTTTTTATTAATAAGGTAATACCATGCGAGCTTCTGCCATGCTGCCTTGATATAATTCTGGCCTTTAAAATTTGTCAAAAAGCTTGTCAGATATTTGTAGCAATCAAAATCGAGTCTGTTCAGTTTAGCAACACCCGTAAGGTAGTCGAGGTAATAAAAAGGATAATATTCTGAGGTTTTTGGCCGGGACAGTAATATTTCAATCGCCTTGTCATTTGCACCTGTTCTGATTGCAATTGATGCTGCCGCATAACAGAGTAATGGATTGCATTTGGTGAGTGAGACATATGAAGTATCCTCAAGATATTTTCCCAGTTTTATAGCCTGTACTTTGTTGCTCTGGAAATTTAACTGGATAAATGTAAGCATGAAAATACTTTCAGTTTTCAGATACCTGTACTCAGAATTTTTCATGGAAGACGATAACACGCTCGCAAGTTCTGAAACTCCCTGCTTGATAGTTCCGGTCACACCTATCAGAGTAGTTGTCCATTTAAAATCGTCAGGGATTGTTCCTATTATTGCATGCAGTAATCCTAACCCTTTATGATTGGGAACAAAGTCAGGAAATTTTTTTTCGTTTTCTTCCAGTAATTTGTATGCCTTATTAATTTCACTCACTGCAGTGAAATATTCCTTGAATTTAATTCTTGAAAAAGCCCATTGAAGATTGATTTCTGCGAGGCAATAATTATAATAGGGAGAATCCTCATCAGACTCTTTGATTTTGGCAATCCTTAAGTCTTTATTTGGTTCCAGAGTGTTGAATAAAGTAGCATCTTCCGAGATGAAGAGTTTCAAAAAATCAACATAATTCTCAACATAATAAGGAATGACATTTTCAGGGTTCGTTGTCTTTTCTGTTTTAAGAAGTGCCAGTCCTTCATCAAAACGCAGACTGACGATCTTTTCATAGGCTGATTTACAATTTGCATTGAAATCAAAAGATGCAAATGAAGGCAGGCATAAAGAAAAAACAAAGAAAATAACCAGTGAATTTTTTTTCATGCTATTACAAAAAAAGAGAAGATTCAAGTTCCTCTCTTTTAAAATTCTTTATTAAAAAATCATTGTCTGATGATCAAAGGGTCAACAAGAATACGACCACAATATTCACAAACAATAATCTTCTTGTGCATTCTGATATCAAGTTGACGCTGGGGTGGTATTTTATTAAAACAACCGCCACAAGCATCTCTTTCGATAACTACAACAGCCAATCCGTTCCTTGCATTCTTCCTGATCTTTTTATAAGCTGCAAGCAGTCGGTCCTCAATGATCTTTTGATTGCCCTGTGATTTCTGTAGTAATAAACTTTCTTCTTTTTCAGTTTCAGTAATAATATCACTCAGTTCAGAATTCTTGACATCCAGATCATGTTGCCGTTCATCAAATAGTTTTTGAGATTTTTCAATGATCTCTTTTTTTGATTCAAGAGTAATTTTATATTCCTTGATTCTTTTTTCGCAAAGCTGGATCTCCAGGTTTTGGAATTCAATTTCTTTAGAAAGTGATTCATATTCCCTGTTGTTCCTGACATTCATTTGCTGGGTTTCATATTTTTTTATTAAAACACCGCATTGTTTAATTGCGCTTTTCTTTTCTGCAATAGCTTCTTCAAGGTTGGAAACTTCAGTAGTGAAATTTTCAATCCTCGTTTGAATACCTGCTATTTCATCTTCCAGATCCTGCACTTCCAGTGGCAACTCGCCTCTGATGATCCTGATTTTATCAATTTGAGAATCTATCTGCTGAAGATCGATCAATGCTTTGAGTTTTTTTTCAATTGCTGAATCTACTTTGTCTTCGGCCTTTTCCACTGATCCTGCTATTTCAATTTCGGGCGTACTCTCTTCCTTGATGGTTTTTTTAACCTTCTCTTCTTTTTTGGCTTTTTCATTTGCCTTTTCAACAACTACTTTTTTCAATTTCACATCTCCTTTTCTAGCATCCGCTGTATTACTTAATTTAACTGGTGGTTTAGTGACAACCGGAGTTGTCTTTTTAACTAAAATATTTTTCTTGAGTTCCTGTTTTTTTTCTGGTTTTTTCACCTCAGCCTTTTTGGCAATTGGTTTTTTAGCCTCTGGTTTTTTAACTGCAGGTTTTTTCGCAATAATTTTTTTTATCACGGTTGCTTTTACAGCAGGTTTCTTTGCAGCGATTTTTTTTAATTCAGGCTTTTTCACAACTGGTTTCTTTACGATTGCTTTTTTCACCTCCGGCTTTTTAGCTACCGACTTTTTAGCTACCGGCTTTTTAACTGCTGTTCTTTTTACGATAGGCGCTTTCACTGTTTTTGTTTTTGATGGTGCCGGCTTACTCTTGGCAGGTTGTTTTTTTGGAGCAACTTTTGGAGCAGTTTTAACCTGCTTCACTGGCTTAGTTGCTTTGCCTGATTTTACAGCAGTTTTGGCCATATTTTAAAATTTGTTAGTTTAAAAATAGTTAACCGGGTTCGTTCTTTCTTTTGAAACCAGAAATGCAAATGTAGGAAAATTTTTAGAAAGGAAATCAACTAAAATTTCTTTCGCGAATTGCTCGCTTTCATAATGTCCAATATCTGCTAGTATTATTTCGTCTTTTGTTTCAAAAAACTGGTGATATTTTAAATCGCCTGTCAGCATAATATCCGCACTTGAGGAAATAGCATCTTTTAATAAAAATCCACCTGCTCCACCACAAACAGCTACATTCTTAATTTTATGCTTTACGATTTTGGTGTGACGGATAACACCCAATTCCAGGATCTTTTTTATTTTCTCAAAAAAAATGATTGTCTCCATTTCGTCAGCTAACTCTCCGATCATTCCTTCTCCGGCTTTTTTAAATTCGTTTTCAAGCCTGTAAATATCATAAGCCACTTCTTCATAAGGGTGCGAAGCAAAAAGAGCTTTCAGAATTGCCTTTTCAATATAAGCGGGATAAATGGTTTCAATTTTCACTTCATTTTCAGTATGAAGTTTATTCAATTCCCCTACATAAGGATTTGAATTTTCCAGCGCCCTGAATGTACCTTCTCCATGAGTGTTGAAGCTGCAACTATCGTAGTTGCCGATATGGCCAGCACCTGCATCAAACAAGGCTTTGCGAACATTCTGTGCTTTATCTGTGGGACAAAAAGTGACAAGCTTTTTCAGAATATTATTCTTACTTTTAAGTACTCTGCAATTACGAAGTTCAAGTTTTTCACACAATTTTGAATTTACCCCGCCAACAACATTGTCAAGATTTGTATGAGCGGCATAAATTGCAATGTCATTTTTTATTGCTTTCATAATGCAGAGACCGGTTGTATCATCATGAGTGATCTTCGTAAGATTTCCAAAAATCAGGGGATGATGTGAAATAATAAGATTGCATCCACGCTTTATTGCTTCATCAATGACTTCGCATGTGACATCAATACTTACAAGTGTTTTTAATAGTTCATTATCGGAATTTCCAATCATAAAACCAGCATTATCATAAGATTCCTGCAAACTCAAAGGTGCAAGTTTTTCCAAACTGCTAACAATTTCTTTGATTTTCATAAAAGATTATTTGGTTCAAAAATAAAGCTAAATACAAGAACCTGCAAATCATTTTTGAATAACCTACAAAATCAAGACATAAAAAGGTCATTAGTCATGGGTCATTAGTCATTATTTCATAAGTCATTACGCTTACAATAACCAGATCGTTTTCATGTTAGTCAATACTAATAACCAATGACTATTGACTATTGACTATTGACAATATTATTCAAAATCTCACTATTATTAATGGCTATAATTTTGTCTGTATTTGTATCTTGCTTTAATCATTTTGCTTTTCCCGTCAAAAAATCGTTTTTTTGCAAAAAAATTTAAATGGATAAAGGGATAGTGTATCAGGAAAAGTAATACTGATTGATATCACACATTAGAGTTAAAAACAATAAAACAGTTAAACAGATAAACAACCAATAAAATGGACCATTTCGGAAGAAATAAGATCAAGGATTTGTTGAAAAGTCACGAATCATTTGTAGGCAACAACGTAATAGTCAAAGGGTGGGTGCGCACCAAAAGAGGTAACAAAAATGTTGCTTTCATTGCTTTGAATGATGGCTCAATTATTCACAATATACAGGTGGTTGTGGATGTTCAAAATTTTGATGAAAACATTTTAAAACTTGTTACCACTGGCGCTTGTCTGAAAGTTCATGGCAAGCTTGTGGAATCAGCAGGTTCAGGACAGAAAGTGGAGATAGTTGCCGAATCCATCGAGATCTATGGCACTGCTGATGCAGAAATATATCCTTTGCAGAAAAAAGGGCATACCATGGAATTCCTTAGAGAGATCGCTCATCTTAGGCCAAGGACCAATACTTTCGGGGCTGTTCTGCGTATTCGTCATGCCATGGCTTTTGCCATCCACAAATATTTTAATGATAACGGGTTTTATTACATCCACACTCCTGTCATCACAGGGTCGGATGCTGAAGGCGCTGGTGCCATGTTTCGTGTAACCACACTTGATGCTGCAAATCCTCCAAAAAAAGAAGATGGCGCTATAGATTTCGTTCAGGATTTTTTCGGGAAACCTACAAACCTCACTGTTTCCGGGCAACTTGAAGCAGAACTCGGAGCAATGGCCTTGTCACTTGTCTACACATTTGGCCCTACATTTCGCGCCGAAAATTCAAACACTCCACGCCATCTTGCAGAGTTCTGGATGATCGAACCTGAAATGGCTTTTTATGAGATCACAGAGAATATGGACCTCGCTGAAGATTTTCTCAAATCTCTTATTCGCTATGCACTTGAAAATTGCTATGATGATCTTGAGTTTTTAAATGAAATGTACGACAAGGAACTTATCGAAAGATTAAAATCAATCGTGAATGTGGATTTTGAAAGACTATCATACACCAGGGCAGTTGAAATACTCGAAAAATGCGGAGAAAAGTTTGAATTCCCCACAGCCTGGGGCAGCGATCTGCAGGCTGAACATGAAAGATACCTTGTGGAAAAACATTTCAAAAAACCGGTGATACTTACTGATTATCCTAAAGACATCAAGGCATTCTACATGAAACAGAATGACGACGGAAAAACTGTGAGAGGAATGGATGTGCTGTTTCCAAGAATAGGTGAAATCATTGGTGGTTCACAAAGGGAAGAGGTTTATGAAAAACTGTATTCACGAATGAAGGAGATGGGCGTTAGTGAAAAAGAATTATGGTGGTATCTTGAAACCCGAAAATTCGGAACTGCACCCCATGCCGGTTTTGGATTGGGCTTTGAACGACTGATATTGTTTGTGACTGGTATGAGCAACATCAGGGATGTTATTCCATTCCCAAGAACACCGATGAATGCAGAGTTTTAGCAATATTCTAATCTTTGGATTAATAATAAAATCAACAACCAGAAAATTTAATACTTGACTTTCGTAACAAAAAACTGTAATTTGCATGATCAAAAAACTGTGGGAGATATAAAGAATGTTAAATCAAAAATTACAACAAAAATTATTTCAGAAGCTTTCGCCGCAACAGATACAGTTAATGAAACTGCTGCAGGTTCCCACCATTGAGCTTGAACAAAGGATCAAACAGGAAATAGAGGAAAACCCGGCACTGGAAGAAGGCGCAGATGAGGATGAAGTCAGCAATGATGAAAATGATGACCTCTCTGAGGATTTTAATGATGACGATGATGATGACGGTCAAAGTGAATCTGAACGAAAAGATGATGATGAGTTCGCCTTTGATGACTATATTGACGATGATGAAACTCCTGCTTACAGGCTTGTAGCGAACAACACCAGCCCAGATGAGGAACGAAAAGAAATGCCTTACGCTTCAGGTACCACCTTCCATGAACAGCTTCTTTCGCAGTTGGGCCTGCGCGTTCTTGATGACAGGAAATACCAGATTGCAGCTCATTTGATAGGAAACCTTGATGATTCAGGTTATCTTCAACGTGAGCTGGAACCCATGGTTGATGACCTTGCTTTCTCCATGAACATTACCACCACCGTTGAGGAATTAAGCGAACTGCTGACAATGATACAGGAGTCGGACCCTCCCGGTGTAGGCGCCCGCAACCTTGCAGAATGTCTGATGATACAGTTGAAGAGAATTGATCCCCAAACCAGGGAAGTGAAACTGGCAATGAAGATCCTTAAAAACAATTTTGATGACTTCACCAAAAAGCATTATGACAAGATCTCAAAGAGAATGGGGATTGATGAAAACCAGCTGAAGAATGCTGTTGGCGAAATACTGAAACTTAATCCCAAGCCCGGCAATACTTTTGTTGATAATTCGCGCACGCAGCAATATATTATTCCTGATTACGTGATCACGAACTCCAATGGATTGCTGGAACTGACACTGAATTCAAAGAATGCCCCTGACCTGCATGTAAGCAAAACATACCAGGAGATGATGCAGACATACTCGCAGAACAAAGAGAAACACAGCGGACAGAAAGAAGCTTTAAGCTTCGTGAAACAAAAAATTGACTCAGCCAAATGGTTTATTGATGCCATCAAACAAAGGCAGGACACACTGCTGCAAACGATGTTTGCGATCATGCAATATCAAAAAGAGTATTTCCTCGAAGGCGACGAAACCCTTTTAAAACCGATGATCCTGAAAGATATTGCAGAGAAGGTAAACCTTGATATCAGCACCATCTCAAGGGTTGCAAACAGCAAATATGTTCAGACACCCTTCGGCACTTTTGCATTGAAAAGCTTTTTCTCAGAATCAATGTCAACCGACAGCGGAGAAGAAGTTTCAACAAGAGAAGTGAAAAAGATACTGCAGGATTGCGTGGGCAACGAAAACAAGAAAAAGCCGCTTACGGATGATGAACTGAAAACAATATTGAACGAAAAAGGGTATAACATTGCACGCCGCACTATAGCCAAATACCGCGAACAATTGAACATAACAGTTGCAAGATTGAGGAAAGATATCTGATTAATTTGAAATTGTTTTATGGAAAATAAGTTCGCAAAAGTTATTTCGACTTTATTTCACCCTGTTTTTCTTCCTTTGTATTGTCTGTTGCTTTTGTTCAATATTAAGTCATCGGCCAATTTTGATTTTATCTTTAAAGCTCAGTTGATGCTGCTGGCTTTTGTTGCTGTCACAACCATCATCTTTCCTTTGCTGATGATCTTCCTCATGAAATGGCAGGGTTACATTCAAAACTATCGCATGGAAAACCACCGTGACAGGCTTCTGCCCTACCTGATCACAGCCATATTTTATTTTCTCGCTTACAACATGTTTTGCAGGATGCAGCTGCATGGCATTTACATCAACTATATCCTTGGCGCATCAATAATTTTGGTGATTATCATTTTGATCAGTTTTGGCTGGAAAATCAGCACACACATGGCAGGCATCGGTGGAGTATTTGGAATGATCATTAGCGTGTCGTTTTCTCTTTCCCTCGACCTGATGTTCCCTTTAATGATTATCACTGCGCTGGCGGGAATTATCGGCTATGCCCGACTGAAATTGAGTGCTCATAAACCTGCTGAAGTTTATATTGGTTTTTGGGTTGGAGCATTCGTGATGATCTGTGTGTATATGATGCCGGCCTTTTTCATGAAATTTTAGGTTTAAGAAAAGATATAGTCCCAACGGACGGTACATTGGTAAACATCAAATACGAAGAAAACAAAAGAGCCGTAAGTACAACATTATTTTGAACAATATATCATCCTCGACTTTATCACTTGTTATAATGTCGTCACTCTGAGGCTTTCTTTTGACAGTTTATTTCTTCATACAGTTCCAAAGTTTTCTCCACTTTGCAAAAGTTTTGATAGAGCCATTTTTGATTTTAAATAGCGGATAATCCTGAAAGTTATTCTATGTGAAAGCCTATGTATCTACTGTGTCTATTGTGGTAAGTTTTCAAAGGATTTGAAGAGTTTGAAAGGTTTTTGTTTCAAACTGTCGTCACTCCGTGAATTTCTTTTTGCTGCTCTAAGTCCTACTACCAAACTGCTGTCAATCCGTGACTATTTTTGAAATAAATTTTGGACTTTTTACCATTTGAAATTCTATCAATCTACCTGCAAGTTCCCACTTTGTCTCTCGAGGAGTGCGTATGAAACTATATCAAAAAAATTAGTTTAAACTTTGTGCTAAAGGCGCATTTCCGCGACATTTTTTTCACCACATAGGCACAAAGGAACATAGGCTTCACATAGAATGTTCAATCGAAAATCACAAATCACAAATCACAAATCAGAAATAATTCCCCCTGATCACATCAAAACGGAGTAATGCTTATCCCTACTGAAATAGGATACATTTCGGGTCCTTTATCTTTTTTGAAAATTTTCGACAGTGAATAGTATCCGAAAATATTGCACAACCCATAGCCAACTCTCATCGTAACGCCATAACTCAGTGATTGCAGATTGCTGATGTTGTAATTTTTGATCTTTATCTTTGCTACACCCACATCAGGATCGCTACTGCTGCCTTCGTATTTGGTACCTTTGTATTTCGTGTAGCTGCTTAGCAAATATCCTGCTTTGCCTCCTACTGAGAATTTAAACATCTTTCCTCTTTTATTCTCTTTCTTGTACCTCAGTTCAAGAGGAATTTCAATATAGGTCAGCGTTAATTTATTGTTGTCGTATTTTATCTCATTGTTATTTACATAGTCGGGGATCCTTGAAAAAATTGTTTTGCCTGTGAAAACATTTTGTGAAGTTGCCGAGTCCCATTTCATTTCATTTTTTGGCACTGCATCACTGTGCATGTTATGAACACTAATGCCCAATCCATAACCAAAACTAAACTTGCTTTTGCCGAAAGTAATATCTTTCATGAGATAAATATCAAAGCCCGGACTGTAGTTCCTTATGGACATTGAAGAATCATTTTTCTGCCAGATATCTGTATAGAAGTTCATCACTATTGCATCTTTTTTGCCAAGTTTAAGTCCGCCAAGTTTGCTGTTATTGCCGGTGTTGTTGTTGCTGTTGTCCTGAGCATGTATGCTGCAAATGCAACAGGAAATGATAAAAGCCAGAATTGTAAATTTTTTCATCAGGATAGTGTTTTTTATAATGAAGGCAAATTTAGAATAAAAATTTTAAAGCGTTGTAAAAGGAAAAATTATTTGCTGTACAGAATAGTCATTTTGTGTTACGCAAGGTGTGCAAAGACGCAGAGAACGCAAAGGTTTGGAGGGTATGAAAGGCTTGAATTAAAGAAAAAATGTATACATAGACAAGCGGTTTTTGGGTTGGGGTGGAGTGAGGTTAAGTAAAATTCCCTTTTCTCCCCCCTTAATCATGCCATTACCTATTATTAACGCTCACTTAATGATAAAGCCTATGTTAGGCAGTAACTTTGTATATAGTGTTAAAAAAGAGTGTAATGGATAATGTTTTACAATTTGGTAAATAAAAATGATTCCTGGCAAAAGGGTCCATTTATCTTAATCAATCAGATAATAATTGGATATAAAGGATAAGCCCTGTTTGAAAAAATTTTATTCGTTGCGCCTGATAAAATGAATAACACTAATTAACGACTTAAAATTATTAAAAATGAAAAATATAATCCCAATTTCCGTTCTGGTCTTATTGATATTTTCAAATTCATGTGGCAAATCTGATATTCAACTGACTAACGACGGGACTAATAATTATTCAAAAATTGTTGCCGCAGATAAAAGTATGATAGCTGACAGCTCAATGCTGGCCTATTATAATTCAACAATTCACAATGTAGTTTTCAAAGAGTTTCCCTCACAATATGAAGGTACTCTCGTTTCATATATTCCCGTGTTTTCTTGTTTTAAATTGATTTATCCTAAAACGGAAGAATCCTTCATAGAACTCTATCCCGGATTCAATTTTATCTATCAGTCTGATTTGGGTTTGCCAAACAATCAACCATTTGTCAGTGTAATAGATGAAGTACCTAAGGACGGATTGTTCGCGTTGTGGAGAAAAGTTCAGATTACATTCAACCACGGATTTACACCACGGCAATTGTACAGTGATGATGAGATCATAGATGCCTCAACCGGTACAAATCCTGAAATTACTTTAACCATGACGAATAAAGTGTTCTATTTCTCCGCCATTGATAAGCAATAAAGAGTTTGAAATGTTTAAAGAGTTTTAAGGGTTTGTTATTTGTGGTTCTCTCCACAAGGTCGTGTTCTGTATATTGAAGAGTGCATGGAAGTATAAATTGTTGAAGGGTGTGAAAAGGATTGAAGGGTTTATGGTTTCGGGTTTGAGATGATTTCCAAAATTCATTTTTGTGTTACGAAAAGTACGCAAAGATTGAAAGGTTAGAAGTGTTTCTGGTTCTACCTCATTCCCCGCCCCTTCTCCTGAAGGTGATGGGGTGACTATCGTCGTGAACCGGCTAATGTTGGAATGACTGTGTCTCTTTTTTCGCCTCTTTTTCTATGAAATGAGAATGCTCTCTTGCCTTTAGTAAAGGTTGAGGTGAGGTTAAGAAATTCAATTTTCTTTCAAATTCCTCCCTACCTGCAATATTCCATGATCGCCGTTTGTGCGTTGGTGTTTCCTTTTTTGTATGCAGTAATGAAATCGTCGCAACCATCATCGCCTGATTGGGCTTCGGCAAGGCCACGGAGATAGAATGCTGCTGCGCAATCGGGGTTGATATCAATGGTTATCGTCAGATCTTTGATGGCCGAAGGATAATCTTTGATGGCAATTTTACAGAGGGCGCGGTTATTATATGCCTGCCAATATGAGGGCTGTTTGGCTATGACTTTTGTATAATCTGAAATGGCCTCAGTATAACTATGCAGATCTTTGTTGATATTTCCGCGGTTATAGAGTGCATCCACAAAATCGGGATTTAACCTCAGCACCCGGTTGTAGTCGAGCAGGGATCCATACATATCATCCTTTTTCCTTTTAACGATGGCACGGTTGTAAATTGCCTGAAAATAGGTGGAGTCAAATGAAATGGATTTGTTCAGGTCCTGCAGGGCTTCATCAAACTCACCGCGGTTGATGCGGATGGAAGCACGGTTGTTAAGGGCAATCTCGGAATCAGGATATTTTTCAAGGATGTCGTTAAACAAAATGAGGCTGCTTTTCCAAACACTCATGCGATTGTAGGTAATGACCACCATAAAGGAGAAGTACAGAACTATGGCGGCGATCATTATTTTAGGAAACAGACTGCCCGCACTGACAAAATATTTTTCGAGGAAAAAGGCAATGATCAAAAATAACCCGACGGAGGAGAGGTAAGAATATCTTTCGGAGATAATGGCATCGCCGACAGGGATGAGTTGCAGCACAAAAATAAGATTGACGATAAAAAACAGGATGGCAAAAACATATTTTCTTTTGCGGGTTTTTACCAGATATACGAGGAGAACAACGGTTGCAATGGTGACCAGATGAAATGCATAATAAAACAGGGGAAGCACGTTGTTTATTTTATGCGGGTAAGGATGTAATGCCGAAAGTTTGAAAGGGATCAGCAACTTAAAAATATAACTACTGAAGGAGTATGCCGCGAGTGTTACCCGTTCGAAAAAAGAAAAATGAACCCAGGTGTTGATCTCGCCTTCGTGGGTCTGTGCATTGATCGCAATGATGCCAAACAGTAATGATAAAATGAGGTAAGGGATTTTCTCAATGATCAAACGCTTCTTTGAACCGGGATAATGCAAATAATAATCAATGAGAAGTATCACAAAAAACAAACTCACTGCCTGCCCTTTTGATAAAAGAGAAAAAATGAAAAAGAACAATGAAAATACAAGATGTTTGAAACGGTTTGTTTTTCTGTATTGCACATAAAAAATCAATGATAGTAAGTAGTAGAGTGAATAGAGCAGATCCTTTCTTTCTGATGCCCAGGCAATGGATTCAACATGCATGGGGTGAATGAAGAATAACAACGCTGTCAGAAAAGCCAGCATCTTCCTGTTGAAAAGGCGGTAAAGCAGATGATAAAGCAGAAAGCTGTTTACAAGATGCAACAACAAATTATGCAGATGATAGCCTGTGGGGTTGGCTCCGAACAAAAGATAATCGAAGGAAAATGAAAGCAGGGTAAAAGGATGGTAATTGCCAAGAAAATTATCCGAAAAGATGTGCAGCAGATGTTTGAATGAAAGGGTTTTTATCAAAGGGTTGTTTAGGATGTAATCCAAATCGTCCCAAACAATAAATCCATTTCTGAAAAGAGGAATAAAACCAATGCAGGAACAAAGAACTACCCATAAAATCAGGTATCTTTTATGGGTGGTGAATAGTTTTGAAACCATAGTCATTAGTCGTAGATGGTTATTTCTGATTTGGAATATGGAATTTAGGAATTGAATCCTGGGATTTATTTCGCAGCATTTGAAAACACATTTTCACTTCTGTACTTTCTTCAACTCCACTTTCTCACCATCCCACACTGCATAAGAAAAATGAACCACCCAGTCACCAAGGTTTAGATAACGGGTGTTGCCGATTTCGAGGTCAAGGGGAAGGTGGCGGTGTCCGAAGATATAATAATCGAAGTGTTTGGTTTTCTCATTCTCTTTAATGAATTGTATGAGGCGCTCTTTTTCTTCACCAAGAAAAATCTCGTCAGTCTTGCCATTCGCCACCCTGCTTTTTCTTGATAAATACCTTGCCAGTCCAAGGCCAAAATTGGGATGCAGACATGCAAAAAGCCATTGACAGACTTTATTTGAGAACACTTTTTTTATGAACTTGTAACCATGGTCGTCAGGGCCAATGCCATCACCATGACCAATGAAAAATTTCTTTCCGTTCATCGTCCTCTCTACCGGTGCACGATAGATCTGTACATTCATTTCCTTTGTGAGGTAACCAAACATCCACATGTCGTGGTTACCTGTGAAGAAACTTATCTTTATTCCCGCATCGCTCAGCTCGGCAAGCTTTCCCAACAGCCTGGCAAAACCTTTGGGAACAGCATGGCGGTACTCAAACCAGAAATCGAAAATGTCGCCCAACAGATAAAGCTCCGCCGCATCATCTTTGATGGAATCGAGCCATTTTACGAAGATCTTTTCACGTTCAAGACTGCTTTCATAATCCGGCACTCCCAGATGACTATCGGAAGCAAAGTATATTTTATTTCGTTCTGCGTTCTCCATAAAAGTTTCTAGTTTCAAGTTTCAAGTTTCGGGTTGATCTCAATGTTTAAGGTTCAAGGTTTAATGTTCAATGATGATGCTGCCTACCATGTTTTTTTCTCAATGACTATTAATGACCATCAATGACTAATGACTTTATCGTATCTCTCTTAACAACTTAAACGGGTCAATCTTTTCCAAATTAAGTGTGAAACGTATATTTTCCTGCCAGTGAGTGATGCCACTCAGTTTATTGGTTTTCCTGATGTCACCGGAAATTGCCAGCGGTAAATAAACTTCAAATATATTACTAATTATTGACAAATCTAATCCCGCATCATAAACAAAAGTATTTGTACCCGCCAGGCCAGCTCCTTCATAAGTTCCGATGTCGGCAAACAATTTAATTGGGATCCTGCCCGGAATAGTGCTTTTGATATTAATTGCACCAAGCCATTTCCATGTTTCGCCAAGATAGGTGATGGTTTTGAAGCCACCATCAGTTTCGCAAAATTGCTTTGACAACAATCCACTGCCTTCACTTCTGCCAATGAAATAATGGTCGAAAAGGTAATCATTAGAACCATTCATGCTGCCTATTCTGTAACGAAAATCAAGGTTGCTTTTGATTTCTGAAGCATTCTGATAAATAAATCCCCCGAAAAAGGCCCGCACATCAAGGTACTTGTTTCTCCTGTTGTAAGTAAGTTTATACAACCCTTCTGCGGAAGCTTTCAGGAATTTATTGCCCTGCTCAGCAACAATGGAAAAACTGTAAGGATTGATCTTTCTTTTCTCAGCCAGCATAAATGTCAACTGATTTACATAATATGTAAGTGATGTCCTCGTAGGCTTGTAGCCGCTACTATCGTCCACCATCGTATAGGCCAGAATATCTTTTCTGATATTAAAATTTCTGAAACGAAACTCTGAGACCAAAGTGCTACGCGGGTTTTTATTCTTCAACCTGAAAAGAATTTCAGGAACAATCTTTGTGAAGTTTAAATCCAGCGGACTGACAGCATAAGCAAACTGCGACATAGACGCTCCTATCCATATCAATTGGATATTTTTACAACAGGGAAGAAAAGTGAATCCGGCTCTTCCAAAGCCTGCAGGGGAATTATCGTGTGTTCCATACATAGGCATGAGGAAATAGGAAAACTTTTTTTGCGGGACAAGGTTGTTATAAATGGCAATTCCCGGCATCACACCATTGTAGTAATTATATCCCAGCACCGGAGTGACGCTTATTTGCGATTTCACAGGATCGTCAATGCCCGGCAGTAGTTGAATCTTTATCGGTTTGCTTTTCCGGAGTATCCCTTTTGTTCTGATAAAATTATTTTTGATGTTGTATTCAGGACAGTTGTTTTCGCTATTGATGCGAAGCACATCACAGTCGGGAAAGTCAACCTCCACGCATTGTTTTCCTTTAAAACCCGCGAACCATTTGCTGCCAAGCAATGAATCATTTTTGTAAGCGCTGACCTCAAACGGAGCAAGTATTTCGCCTATGTTTTTCACTGTTACAATAGTGCCTTTATATGCACCATTTGCGGCATCATTCATTCTTGTTGCTTTGCAGATCTTATAATCAATTTTCTTTGTGGTGCCCAGCATATCATCAAAGAACCATCCAAGTTTTTTCCCTGAAGAAGACTCCATAATGGCTCTCAGATCGGCAGGCTGAGGATGCTTGTATTCCCATTGATTAAAATAGGTATGCATGGCTTTATCAAAAACTTCTTCACCCAGATAATCCTTAAGGAATGCCATCACCAGCGCCGACTTTTGATAAACAATTCCACCGTAGTTGGTAGCAGTGTATTTGTCAGCAGCAAGTTCCATTGGCTGATCATTGTTGAGGTGAGCAGCTATTCCGTAAAGCAAATACCTTTCAACACGGTCTGAGTTTGCAGGCAAATGAATTAATTTTGCAGCTTTCTCCAGATACATTGAGCTTCCCGGATGTTTAAGCTGAAGGTAGCGGTACTCATAGAATGAGTTTATCCCCTCATCCATCCAGGGATGTTTGCGTTCATTACTGCCAAGCAAACCATAAAACCAGTTATGGCCCACCTCGTGCACAACCACTGTTTCCAGTGCAACAGAATCACCTTCTTCACTGATCACAGTAACATTCGGATATTCCATTCCACCGCCGGCAGACAAGGCTCCTTCAACGGCTGTAGCCAGTTTGTAGGGATATTCACCTATCCATTTTGAATAATAATAGATGGCATTTTTCACATACCTGGCTCCATTCTTCCATACATACGCATTGCGGTTGGTGAACATCGCCCATGTAGTCACTTTATTTTTTGAATCAGGAAGCTCCACTTCGCTTTTCACTACATGATAACGCTTGTCAGAAAACCATGCAAAATCATGAACTTTTTCCTGGTGATAGTGCAGTGTCTTGGTCTGTTTTGATGATGCAGGAAATGCAAGATCCTTTTTATCATAAGTCTTTATTAGCATCGTTTCCTGAACTTTATTTTCAAGCCATGCTAGCTCTTTTTCGCCATCAACAAGGTCGCCGGTAGCAGCAACGACATAATTATCGGGCAGGGTAATGTACACATCGAATGTCCCGAATTCAGAATAAAATTCTCCCTGGTCAAGATAGGGGATGGCATTCCATCCATTGAGGTCGTAAACAGCAGGCTTGGGAAACCATTGCGATATCTGGTAAGATTGTCCGTCATGGCCCATTCTTGAGAAATGTGAATCAGGAATTTTTACATGAAAGGGAGTGGTGATGGTTATTGTTTGTCCCGGTTTCAGAGGTTTGTTGAGCATAAGTTTACAAATGTCTTCATTGACAGAGTCGGGTTTCCATTGTATCAAAGTATCATTCACTTTAAAATTCAGATCATCAATATACCCTTTATACGCATCATCTGAAAAATAAAAGGTGGTGCTGCCGTTCTCAAGCATCTGCTTAGCCATTGCTGAATTGTTATCCCTGTAAGCATTCGGCCAGATATGGAAATACAGAAATGGCAATACATCGGGCGAGTTATTCGTGTAGGCGATGCTTTCAGTGGCAGTGAGTTCATTTTTCATATCATTCAAACTGACATGAATGATGTATTTTACATCCTGCTGAAAATAGGTCTGGGCGTGCAATGATAGAGTGAAGAATAATAGGAGGCTGAAGAAAAAGTGTTGAAAGAGCTGATGCAGGGAATGTGCACACACTCTCCTATTCCCTGTTTCCTCTTGACTTTTCAAAATATTTTTCATTTTCCCTGGTTTAATTTTCCCTGCCAGGTAAAACAATCCGTAAACAATCCTTCAACATCAACTGCTTCTTTAAATAACCCGTAGATAGCAGAGCCGCTGCCGCTCATTGAGGCATACAAAGCGCCCATATTGTAAAGCTTTTCTTTGATGAGTTTCAGTTCAGGATGTAGTGCAAAAACTGGCTTTTCAAAATCATTTTCAATATTCGCTTTCCATTCATTAATTTTGAGAATGTCAATATTTTTTAAATTAAAAGAGGCCTTATGGGGTTGTGCAAGTGAGTATGCATAGGGTGTTGAAATATGCACATCAGGCTTGACGAGGAGCAGCGAGTAAGCGCCCAGATCCAGGTCAACATTTTCGAACACATCCCCTTTATTCGTTGCAAAGACCGGCTTGTTTTCAATAAAAAAACTACAATCGCTTCCAAGAAGCCCCGCCACATCCTGCATCTGTTCCTTTGAAAGATTCAGTGAAAAAAATTCGTCAAGCAGCTTTATCATAAAAGCAGCATTGGATGAACCGCCACCAAGACCGGCACCTGTAGGGATCACTTTATGCAAATGAACTCTTATGAAAGGAAGTTTGAATTTCGCTCTCAGAATTTCGTAGGCTTTGATAACAAGATTCGACTCATATCCGCCAGGAATATCAATGCCTGTGACTGTAAATTCATTTTTGTTGCCTTCGTTTATTTCAAGCACATCGCACAGGGGAACCGGATAGAACAGGGTTTCGATGTTGTGATAGCTGTCAGGTCTTTTTTCGGTTATGTAAAGCCCGAGGTTTATTTTGCAATTTGGAAAGCAGATCATGGTTCAGCGATTGGTTGCCAAAGATAAAGAATTTAGAGAAAGGGGGGAGGGAGAGGTGGAAAAAAGTTTGAAAACTATAAGGAGTTTGAAAGGTTTGAAGTGTTTGAAATGTTTAAGGTTTATGGTTCAACTCCTCCAAACTATTATCTATTTTCTTGCTTATATTCACTGACTTCTTTATTCTCACATTCTCTTCTACTCACTCCGCTATATCTTAACATCCTAAGTCCTCCTCCTAAAAAATCCTCATCTCCTCTTAATGATATTCGGAATTCCTTAGATGATGGTAGTGGAGTATTTAAACACATATTTCAGCCTCCACACCTTTCTTGGGTTTCATGTAAATGAAACACTTGTCTTCTTTAAGAGAATCATCTATTAGTTCATTAA
>Ga0073936_10002714_pt1 | contig 26091 bp, 15 predicted proteins | sample AliMusrvi5mmetaG_FD_87041 | JGI IMG/M metagenome (GOLD analysis project Ga0073936, IMG submission 87041) | Freshwater lake bacterial and archeal communities from Alinen Mustajarvi, Finland, to study Microbial Dark Matter (Phase II) - Alinen... | ecosystem: Environmental > Aquatic > Freshwater >...
CACGGTCGCCGTGCTGGTCGAGGCCGGATAGCCGGTGATCGTCGCCGTGACCTGCAGCAGCGCGAGTTGCTGGATACTGGCAAAGGGCTGGAAGACCAGCGTTTCCAGCGCGGTATTGAGGGCCGCCGCGGTTCCGGAGCACTCGAGGGTGTTCGTGCCCGTCGCCCCGCTGAGCACGGTGACGCCCGTGGTATCCATGGTGAGCGTGCCGAGACTGGCGGTCAATTTGACCGTCAGTGTGTTGGCGCCGTAATCGACATCCGACACGGTGATGGCATTGCCGGTCGTGCTCCCGAAGGCGACGGGCGTTACCGGGGAAGCCTGTTGCACGCCGGGTACGGAGACCACCGGCAGCGGGGCCAGGTGGATGACACCGACGCCGAATTGTTCATTGCTATCATATCCGGCATTCCAGGTCATGGTGTGAATGGCGTGATCCGAGGTGTCCAGGATATAGCAGGTCCCGTCGGCTGTTGGTTCATAGCCGATGCCCAGCACTGTATTGATCAGACCGCCGCTCTCGTAAAAATAGATCAAGACCGGATAACCGGCATCGATCTCCGCCTTATAGTCGTTGAACGAGAAAAAAGCTGGCCTATTGACATCCGTAACCTGTTCGTAGTTTTCCCGCATTGCGTACCCGCGCGAGGCAAAGAACATGCGCAGGCCATGGCAAAAATCATCGGGATACGTTGCCAACGTGTCATCATAGGCTTTTGACCCGTCTGCTGTGCCATAGGCCTCGTAATGCCCGTCCTTTCGACCGAAGGCCGATTCGTTGGACCGTGTGAAGTCCGCAATGCAGTCATCGGTATGCGGGGTCCAGCTTCCGGTGAAATAGGGATCGAGTGCAACACTGTTCGGGGCGACCCAGTAGTCTTCCACATGCCCATTGGAGGTGCGGCCATCGATGCCGATATGCGTGGCCGACAGCGGGCATTCGCCAACACCCCAGTCGGCATTGGTCAGCGGCGCGACGCCGCCATTGGTCGGCCCGCTGTAGATATTGGGGTAGCCGTTGTTGTCATAATACGCCGCCAGCATGGCGCCACTGGTCGGTGCGGCGCCGTAGCTATAATCATAGGCCGGCACATTGGCAATAATCTGCGCGGTGAGTGGCACCTTCTTGATTGCCGTTTGCCGTTTCGCGCCGGTTTTGCCCGCGAGGGGGGTATCGGCGCTGGAGGTGACTGGTCCCGCAGACGTGAGCGGGAGGAGGAACGCGGCGCACGCCAGGAGTAGCCCCAGACGTGCCCAGAACTGGAGGGGTCGAGATTGCATGATCGAACTCCTTTCATTACCCGTATTTATTATTGACTACTGCCGTCCGAACGCCGGACGTGCCGTGATATACGCAGGAAGCTGCAGGTGGTGAGACTCGAGCTGAGAACAAGAAGTATATCGTCAGGCATACGGGTGACGCAGGCCGAGTCGGGTACAGCATGACATTATCGATAGCTGGACTTCGCAATGTGGCAGTGTCCAGAGTGTTGTTGGAAATGGTATATGCATTGTACGACGCACTTCTCGTTTTTGCAAGGTCTCAATATATTTCCAGCCCCCAGTGCAAAAAACCGCACCGTGTTCTTGTATTTCTCATATCAGGTCTGGCATCCGAGCAGTCCGCGGAGAAAGTATTGTCGGCGCTGACACCGATCTTTCCGCGATGCTTCATACTGTAGTTTAGCCTTTTTCTCTCCGGTTATTTCTCAGCAACACCAATCGGTTGTTGGTTTCACTCTGGCGCGCGAAGGCGAAGTCATGAGTTACATCAAGTGGTCTCCCGAGCATGCGAGAGAGTACTGTGCATGTGAGATATCGCGCAACGACCTGATTCCACGCAACCTCGTGCTCGTAAATTTGCAACTCCGTAGACACGTGCATGCTCGCGGGACCATTCGACACTGCTCATGACTCCGCGCTCGCGCGCCAGACGCGTGCTGACGTTCGTCCGTAACCGCGATTGAAAAGGGCAAAACTACACTGTTCGCCTGACACAAGAACCTTGGTATTAACACGCAACGATAATATAGTCGCAGGCTGCTAGCTTTCATTTGTGCTAGGGCTCACGCCACCACAAATTCCACTTCCAGCAGTTGGTCAGGCCTGCCGCCGACGTGCAGGAGGAATTTACCAGGCTCGACCACCGCCTGCATTTCGTCATTCAGCAGGATCAGGTGTTCGGGGAGGATGGTAAAGGTGACGGTGGCGGCAGCGCCGGGGGCGAGGTGGAGACGCTGGAAGCCGCGCAGACCGAGCGCGGGGCGGGCGACGGAGGCGACCAGGTCGGAGATGTACCACTGCACCACCTCATCACCGTCGCGCGCGCCGGTGTTCGTGACGCATACTTCGGCGCGCAGGCTGCCGTCGGGCGTCATCTGCGTGTGCTGCAGGCGCAGGTCGCTATAAGTGAACGTGGTATAACTCAATCCCCAGCCCGCGGGATACAACGGATTCGACTCGCCTTCCACGTAGTCGCGCCAGGATGTGGCGTGTAGCGACGTGTTGATAGGCAGTTGCCCGACCGCGCGCGGCACGGACATCGCCAGTCGGCCTCCGGGGTTGAGCAGTCCGAAGAGCGCTTCGGCGATAGCCAGTCCGCCTAACTGTCCCGGATATCCGGCGTCGAGGATGGCGTCCGCCTCCGCCACCACTGCGGTCAAGTCCAACGGGCGGCCCTTGATGAGCACCACGATAAGCGGTTTGCCCAGGGTATTGAGTTCGCGCAGCAAGGCCAGTTGTTCACCAGGCAGCTCGAGTTGGCAGCGATCGTAGCCTTCTCCGCAGTCCATATCCGAGCCGTCTTCACCGGGCAACGCGGCTCCGGTGTCGCTGAAGAGCGAGGAAAAGTCGCGGGCGCTGCTGCCACCGAGGACGGCGACGATGGCCCCGGCCCGGCGACCGGCGTCCAGTGCGGCGGCGAAGCCGTCGCGTCCCGGCTGGCGCACCCGGCACCCGGGGGCGTAGAGCACCGCGTCATCCCCCGCCACCCGGCGCAGGCCGTCCAGCACGGTGACCACGCGCCCCGGCGGTTGCGGCGCCGTGTAATCGCCGAGTTGGTTATATGGTGTGTCGGCATTCGGCCCGACCACGGCGACGATGGTATCCAGGCTAAGCGGCAAGACCTGGAGCTCGTTTTTCAGCAGCACCAACCCCTGACGGGCGCTTTCCGCGGCCAGTTCCAGATGTGCGGGGCAGGCGACCACGTCGGCGGTGTCCGTGATATACGGTTGTTCGAACAGACCCAGGCGGAACTTTACCGCCAACACGCGGCCAACCGCGCGGTCGAGATCCTTCCCCGTGATCAGGCCAGCGTCCAGCGCCTGCGCCAGGTGCTCGAACGCGCGCCCCCAAAGTGCGCAATCCACGCCGGCACGCAGCGCCTTTGCCGCTGCCTCTACCAGCGTACCGGCGACGCGGTGGCCGTTCTCCAGCATATCGACCGCGCCACCGTCGCTGACCACGAAGCCGTTGAAGTTCCACTCCCCGCGCAACACGCGGGTGAGCAACCAGCGGTTGCCGGTCGCCGGCACGCCGTCAATGTCGTTGTACGCTGACATCAGCGACTGGGCGCCGGCGCGCACCGCGGCCTGGAAGGGCAACAGCAGTTCTTCGCGCAGTTGCCGTTCGCCGGCATTCGTTTGCGCACCGTTCCGTCCGCCAACATTCGGGCCGTGCCCGGCAAAATGCTTTAACGTGGCGAATACGCGCCGACCGTCCGCCCCCGGCGCCTGCAAGCCGTGCACCGCGGCGGCGCCGAGTATGGCAGCATGCCAGGGGTTTTCGCCGAAGCATTCTTCGCAGCGCGACCAGCGTGGATCATAGGCCAGATCGAGGATCGGCCCATATCCCGTGCCCACCCCATGCGCGCGCAACTCGACGCCGATGGCCTGCCACACCTGCTCGATGAGCGCCGGGTTCCACGTGGCGCCCATGGTGATGCCGGCGGGGAAGACGGTGGCGTCGATGGCCATGTGCCCGTGCGGGCATTCTTCAGAGAGCAAGAGCGGGATGCCCAGTCGCGTCTCTTCCACCGCCAACCGTTGCACGGCGTTCGCGGCTGCTGCCGCCTCCCGCGCCCCCAATCCTTCGGCCAGCGTCACCCGCGTCCACGGATCGGCGCGAAACAGCCCGTACAACGACCCGATGCCGCGCGCCACAATCAGCTCTTGCCAGGCATCCGTCACCACGATGCGCCCGTCCTCGTGCCGGCACGCTTGCCAACCATACTCAGGTTGCAACAACTGCCCGACTTTCTCTTCCATCGTCATGCGGCTCAGGAGATCGGTCACCCGCATGTCTACCGGTTGGGCGGGGTCTTTGTAGAGGAGTGTAGTCATGGGGGATATAGTAGCAAAAAGGGGCGTGGACTGCCAGTCCACACCCCCGTCTGTCAGCTAGCAGCGCCGACGAGACTTTATCCGTGGGCTGCCCGGCTCCTCCTGACACAACCTTACTTGACTTCCGCAATCGGCAGCGGGGTGAAGGCCGTCACCTCCAGATAACCGTTGCCGAATGGCGGGAGTCCCGCGGGTTGTTGATGATAGGCGCCAAGCGCCAGCAGGCGCGCGCCGGCCCATTCGGTGATGTTGCCCAGCGCGCCGGCCAGGGCATATTCGGCGCCGCCTTCTTCGTGCAAGCTCCAGACCACGACGCCATGCAGTTCCTGGCGCGTCAGCCGACCGATGGCGGAAAACTCCTTGCCTTCCACGGCATGAATGATCGGTTGATTCACGACAGGCGCTTTTCCGGCGCGGTCGCCGGGAAACAGTCGCTCGGTCAGTTTCACCGGCAGTGGCTTGCGGCCCTGCACCTTGCCGTCCGCGATCCGAATTGCAAAGATCTGCCCATTGCGTGCGAGCAGGGCCTGTTGACCGGTCACTTCTACCTGCGCGGTCGGTTGAAAGAGATAGAGCGGGCTGAAGGTTGACTTCTCGCCGCCTTCCGGGCGCAGCAATCGCGCGAGTTCACCCAGCGGTTCCGGCGTTTCGATGATGGACGTGGCTTTCAACGTCAGTGTGGGAAGGTCGACGCGGAAATAATACTCGCCCATGATCACCAGCAGGTTGTCCCCCACCACCGCGGTCACCGGGTAATACAGGCGCCGCACGCGTTCAGCCAGAAAAGCAACCCCCGGGTCCAGGGTCGCCAGCTTTTCTTCGGACCACGGGAGGCGCGGGCCGAAGAGTTCCAGCATACCTTTCTCGTCCAGGGTCGTCGGATCGAGTTTGACGATCACGCCGGCACTGATGAGCAGGATGCCCGTCGGGGTCGTTTTAGTGATCACCTGACCCTGGTCCATCATGCGCAGAAAACCCAATGCGCTGGCCAATTTGGGGTCGGGCGCCGGGGGGTTCGTACCCGGTTGCGCCCAGCCGTACGCGCCGCAACATAGCAACATACCGAGTATCATAAGACGATTCCACATGGTAATGCCCTCTCCGACAATCAGTTGCGCGCTTCGTCGACGAACGCCTGCAGATGCGCCAACGGCGTGCCGGCCAGGATATCGTCGCTGGCGCCCATGATATGCCGCCAGCCGGCTGTTTCCGCTTTCACGCGGCGCACCTCGGCCCGTATGTCACCAATCGGCCCGTCATGGATGAGTTGAAGATCGATGTTGCCTTTAGTGGCGATGCGCGGGTCCAGGCGTTCGCGTCCCCAGCGCAGCGAAGGAAGACTGCCGAAAGGCGGCTGGCTCATCGTTTCGAAGACTTCCGGCAGGAACAGATTATAATACCCACGCTTGATAAATTCGGCGATGTGCCCGCAACTGTGCCACACGACAAAACCACCCAGCGCGCGCCACTTCTCCAACATGGGGCCGGTGTAAGGGGTGATGTATTCTTCAAAATAACTCGGGGAGATCCATTCTGTCCCATCCACGCAGTAGAACAGGAAATCAAAGCCCATGGCGCGCAACACCTCGAGCTGCGTCATTTGCTGGGTAAAAGTAGCTTCAATCATCTCCTGGCATAATGCGGGGTATTCGGCCAGGTGGACGAAATAATCTTCCCGATCCACCCCGCGCACGCCCGGCGGTCCCCACCACGTGCCCACCATGCCCTTGTCGCCTAACGGCGCCAGCAACTCGCGCCCCTGGCGGATGGACGCCTCGATATCGAGCCGGCTTTCCTGTTCGATGACCCACAGCATTTTTCGGTAGTCGTCTTCATCCACCACTTCCGGTTTGAGCGTGTGGACACTGCGCGCCTGCTCGGTGACAGTCAGCAAGTCGCCGTAGGGGGTCGGCGTACGCGTCTCGGTGGTAGTGCGCTCCCCTTCGCGGTGGGAATGGACCGTGCGTTCCACCGGCGTGGCCAACACCCACGGCACGCCGACGTAGTAGAGGGGGTCGTATCCGCAGATGCGCGCCATGGCCATCTGCTGGCTGAACCCGTGCTGCGGATGCCCGGGTGGATAGGGATCCGACTCTTCATACGGCCAATAATAGGGTTCGTCCAACGACCAGTCATCCACCAGCGGCGCCACCATGGGCCCTACATCTTCACCGCGCAGATACGCGAGCCATTTCGCTCTGGGGGTCATAAAAAACTCCTTCAGGATTTTCGCTTCCGCTTGCTCCCCTCTCCTCGGGGAGAGGGGTTGGGGTGAGGGCAAGACGTTCGCAAGCGAAAGTCCAGTCCTTGTTTCGATTGTTTGTGGTGTGTCATTTACCGCGTGAGACGCCGTGCTACACCGCCACCAGCGGACGGCTGATGATTTCGTCCTGCACTTGACGTTCCAGCGCGACGAAATAGGCGGAATAGCCGGACACGCGCACCACCAGGTCACAGTACGCCGCGGGATGCGCTTGCGCCTGACGCAGGCATTCCGGATCGACCACGGAAATTTGCAGCATCGGCCCACCAACCGCCAGGAAGGAGCGCAGCAGCGCCTGGTAGGCGTCGATCATCGCGTCGGGGTTCAGCGTCAGGGGCATCTGCAGGTCGAGTACGCCGATCGCCGGATAGTCCGTATAGTCAATGCTGCCGACGCCGTGCAGGAAGTGCGCCACGCTGGGCGTGTGTGCCAGACGGCTGGGACCGGCACCCTGCGAGAGCCAATCGCCGACGTGGCGGCCATCAGGCGTGGCGCCCACCGATTTCCCGATCCATGAGAAGGAATAATACGAGAAGAGTGCCGGTTGGAAAGGTCCGCCGCGCTCGTTGCGCAACCCCTGACACACGGCGGCGATATCGCGCGCCACACGTCCGGCAAACCCATCGGCCTCCGGGTGATCCTGACCAAAGTGCGGCAACTGCCGCAAGGCGGTATTGAGTGCGTCGCCTCCGGAAAAATCGCGCGCCAGAGCCGCGCGCAGATCATCATACCGGCACCATGCGCCGGTAAAGACACTTTCGCGTATAGCGAACAGGCTGTCGACGAAGGTAGCAAACCCGACAAAGCAGATGGCCGTGGGGTTATAGCGTGCGCCTCCCTGGGTAAAATCACGCCCCTGCTCCAGACAGTCCGCCAGCGTCGCGGAAATAAGCGGGCAGGGGTTCACCGCGGGCCACTGCGACCCAGCCCGGCGCTCCAATTCGGATTGGGCTGCGACTAACGCGCGCAGGTTGTTCATGACGCCCGCATACACGTCTTCAAAGGTGGTGGGGGCGGTCACCGGTACAATGGGGAGCGTGGGAAAGCGCGACGCCAGTTCTGGATGCAGCGTCAATTCCAGCACGCGCGGTAAGCACTCATACCAGTGCGCCCCGGCGGAATGTTCAAAACCCGGCAGCATGGGCTCCTGACAACCGCCGTTGACATACAGGCGGCAGTCCTCCAGGCGTTTGTCCATCTTATGTTGCGCGGGGATGATCACATCGTCGTTGTAGACCGCGATGGTGTTCGCGCCGGCGGCGATATTGCTGGCCAACTCGTGCAGGTATTGCGTATCTGAAGTGTGGCTGATGCGGCAATTCGGTTTTGGATTGATCAGGCCTAATTCACGATGCAAACGGAGGAGCAAAAACGTCAGGGGATTACAGACTGGATTGCCGTCGGCGTCGCATCCACCCAGGTTCATGGTGGTCGAGGTTTCCGCCCAGGCGTTTTCGTGCAAATCGCCGAAGCGGCAATCATGAAATACCAGGTAGCGGGTGAGCAGATCGCGAGCGTCCGCTTCCGTGAGACGTCCCGCAGCGAGATCGGATTGGTAGTACGGGTAAAGCAAGCGGTCGAGATGTCCCAGGGTGGAAATGCCCATGCCCTCCATCGAGGCGACTAATTCACGCCAGGCGCTCAAGGTGAGCAATGCTTCAAAAAAGGTTTCCGGCGGATTTTCCGGTACGCGCATGAGGGCCTGTGCCGTTTGGCGGAGCACGCCACCCTCGTCCAGCGTGTCGTCAGCGGCGCGTGCATAGCCTGCGGCAAAACGTGCGGTCAGCCTGTGCAGCGCGCGCAACCCGCGGATGGCGGCATCGAAAAATGCGTGGGCTTCGTCGTCAGTCAGGCGCGCCTGCGCGTCGCGCGCATCATACAGTAACCCGCGAATGCCGCGCGCCAGGATGCGGTCGTAGCCCAGGTTGCAATGATCGAAATCGACCGGATTATAGGTCCAACTTACTGTGGCGTCGATGAAGGGTTGTTGCGCCGTCACCGCGCCGTCCACATCGAAGCGCGTACTTAATCGGTCGCGCAGCCAGGCGCCGGCGCTATTCATGCCCCAGGAGTATCGCGGGCGAAGACCGCAATCGAAGGGAAATGGCGTGGTAGTGAAGCATACCGGCGTCGCCATGTCCGCTATGGTCTCCAGCAGGCATGCTTTCAGTTCGAATGGCGACCAGTCCGGATGGGTCAACGCCTCAGCATCCATACGCGCGCGAATCGCCGCTTCGTTGCGCGCCAGCCCCGACTCGGCATCAGCGGTCCGGTAATAGGGCGTCACTTCCTCCCGTACACGGGTGGCAAGGGCCATACAGGACTCGACGGTTTTTAGCATCGAAATTCTCCGGCGCTATACTACCATATAAGGTAGGCAGAGGCCAACGACAGAAAAATGGAGTGTGAAACACCGCACTTTTGCACCAGAGACTGCGCGATTGCCTAGCCTTGCGTTCACCCACACAAACCCGGCAACAGGAATGTCGGCAGATCCGACGAAAATAACGATAAGATCACCTGACATGAGGAGGAAACGCGATGGTCAATTCACCGCGAATCTGTGCGCAGTGTCGTGCCGTGTTGGCAGAGGGGGTCTTCTTCTGCGAGCAGTGCGGCGCGCCGGTGGCCGCGGCGTCGCGCGTGGCCGGTAACTCGACCCCCCAGGCTTCCGGTGCGGGGTTGGCCGGGGCATGGTTGTTACTAGGTGGGCTACTCCTGCGCAGCGCCATCCTGGTGCTGCATTACACCAGTTCATTGGCGGCCTTGAAGGGTAATCTTGACGAGTTTATCGCGGCGCTGGCGTTGGCGCTCTTCGGTCTGATCACGATCATCATCGCGTTCCTGGGTGCGCGCGGCATGCATATGGTCGCGCCCTGTATCTTTTCGCTACTGATCAGTGTTGGGTGCGGAGTCGATCTGGTGCAGCGGATTCAGGATATGATCTTCATCTTATCCCCCACGCGCAGCACGGATTTTATCAGCACCCATCCGGATTTTGTGCGCGTGGCCAGTCTCTGCGCGGTGGGCGACAGTCTGGTGCTCCTCGGGGGTCTGTTGGTCGTCATCGGCCTCATACACGCGATCGCAGTGCGCGGGAGATAAGACCATTTCCCGGGACCGCGTCAGGCATATGGGGTTCCACATTTGCCGCAGAATCGTACCCCTGGCTTTATCGGGGTGCCGCATTTACCGCAAAAGCCTTTGCTGGGAGTGGCGATGACCCCCGCGGTGACCGCGTCCAACCACCCGGGAAGAGCGGCGCGCCAGACGAGCGTAGTCGATGGGATGGCGCCGGTGGCAAGCAGACGCCGTAATTCCTCTTCCCCGACGGGTCCCATTTGCCCGCCTTGCCAACTATAGTACCAGGCGGTCGGTACGGGTGCGGCAACAGGAGGCGCCGGCGCGACGCCGGCACGCACGGCATCCTGCCACGCCGGCAGCGCGGCATGCCATACCAGTGTCTCCGGGGGCAAGGTCCCGGTGCTTAGCAAGCGCCGCAACTCGGTTTCCGACACTGGCCCGTGCTGCTGATTTTGTCGCGCATAATACCAGTTCACCGGCGATGGCGTTTCAGGCAGCGGCGGCGCCGTGGCGGGTAACGGCGGCGGCGCCGCGGGCAACGCATCCGGTGGGGCGATATCACGCGCGGGTTGCCAGGTCGTGAGCGCGGGAGTCCACAGCAATGTATCCATGGTGAGCGTGCCGTTCTGAAACAACTGGCGCAAGCGCTCTTCATTGACCGGACCGTGTTGGGTCTGGTCCACAGCATAGTACCAGAGGATCGTCTCGGGTGGCTTTGCCGCCGGTGTGGCGGAGGCCAACGACTCAAGCTCCTGGCGGGGTGTGTCCGGCAGCGGCGTCGGCGGAGCGAGTGGCTCCGGTGTGACCGGGTTGGGGGTATCCTGGAGGATTGGCGTCGCGAGTCCGTGCAAACCGGCGAGTAACGACATGGCCGTGCGTTCTTCCGTGAAGGTGATGGCCAGCGGGGCCGGCGCCCAGTTAAAATTCGGTATCGCACCAAGCACGAGTTCGCGGGCTTCCCCGACATCGCGAGCGCCTAATGTCCAGTTCCCCTCGGCGCTGGCGAGGGTGCAGGACAGGTAACAGGGGGTCGCACCTGAGGATTCATACAACACGCGATACGGTCGATTTTGGGCATCAAGGTCGCACGTGAGACTGCGTGTGAACTCGCCATCACAAACTTCCAGTGCGAGTATATGAATTACCCCGGGAATTTGTTGCCGTTGCGCGTGCCAGTCGGTGGGTGGCGTCTCGCTATTCGCGCTCGGTGACGCCTGGGCGATGGCTGCCAGTGCGCGTAAGCCGGGAATCACGCTCAGTCGCTGCGCTTCGGCGCGCGGATCTCCGTCTGCCAGCAGGGTGAACACGGTGCAGAGTGCTTCCAGGCTGGCAGTCTGCTCGGGGAGTACCGCCAGATCGTCGCCGGTAAACGGTGATGCGTGTTCGAATTCGAGCAGATCCGTCATCGGTATTCCTCACAACCAGTTACCAGAATGGTAGGATGTACGCCGGAACGGGCAAGGCGGTTCGACACCGCCCTGGGCGTGATCAGTCCATATACGGCAGGCTTTCGCCGCCGCGGTGCTCGGACAGCCACTTGTCGGTTTGTGTGCGCAACCAGGTATCAGAAAACCGCGCATAGCTCATTAAATCCGGGTCATCTTCAAAGAATTCCGTATTGCAGAGCAGCGTCTTCCCAAACACGAAGCCGGCCACCGCGCCCAGCGCGCCGAATACGGTCATGGTATGTTTCGGGTTGAATGCCGCATTGCGGATACGATCGACAATCGCGGCTCTGACGAAGCCCAACACGGCGGCAATTGCGCGCGGACCCAGTGCGGCGAAATACGTGCCGGCGCCGGTGCCGCTCACGTAATTCGCGACTGGAACCACCGCTCCCGACATGACGGCCCCCGCCGCCCCAACAGCGGCCTCACCGACGATCGTAACCACGCCGAGGATGAAGTTCACTAAGGGCGGGCCCAAGAAATAGACAAACGGAACAGCCTCCGTAATTAACAGCGTAATGGCCATGGGGAGCCGAATGAGTTCACTGCGTAAGGTGAGCAGGACAAAATCACCGTCACGGTCCCGGTACGATTGGGTCCACCAGGGATCGATCATCTGCGCTCCCGTCCACGGGCCGTTGCCGCTCAGGTTGAAGCCGGCAAAATCATGGAGGCCGGCCAGTGCAAATTCCGCAAATTCAATGCCATTCATCTGTTGCGCGGTATCGAAGGTGTAGTGGCCAAAGCCGAGACGCCGTTCATGCAGCCAGCGCAGAATGCGAATCGCATATTCGCCGCAGACATATTTTTTCCACTCCGGAGGCGCCGGGTAGCCAACTTTATCCGCGATGAACAGGCGCATGTTGTAACAAATCCCCAACGTCTGTTCATGCAGCACGTGGTCGGTCAGCATATTGGACTGGAATTCCGGGTTGGTCAGATCGAGATTGCGACTGACGTGGTCGACATCGGTATTCCGTTGCTCCAGATCGGCGAGGAGCGCCACGATATTGTTGCCGACATGAAAGCGTACCGTCGCCATTTTGGCCATGTTCGGGAGACGTACCTGCAGCGCAAAGCTGGCGCCGGAGACATTGTCTATCGTCATGCCGCGATACCGGACTGTCCATTTGACCAGGCCATTTTTTACCGGGGTATCGTCCAGGGAACTTTCGGCGCCGGCAGCATCCACGCTATACATCTCCGGTTCCCCGCCGGGATTCGTGATCACCAGACTCGCAAGCATATTGCTTTTCGGCGTGAAGTACGGGGGGCGCGGCAGGCGGAGGCCCACGCAGGCCCCCGCTTCCGAGGTGTGCCGCATTTTTCCGGGGATGACCCAGAGTTTCGAATACAGATAACAGGGAGAGAACGTGACACTGCGTTTGCGCGTCAGGGGTTCCTTTTTCTCAGATTTCGTCGCTTCCAACTCGGCAACGGCATCGATGGTGATCAATTCCGCGGCATTCTGGGCATAGGCCAGGGCATGGAACGTTTTGAGCGTAAAGCGTTTCGCTCCCGGTTGCTGAAAGGTGTTGTCTTCCGTGAATTCAAACAGATACTGAGAGTCATGAGAGAAAGTGAACGACAGTGATTTGATGGCATAATCCGCGGCGATCTCCTGCGGGTCTTTTGCCGCCTCATTGTGGACAAAGAAAATAATGCCGATCTCATCGACGCCGTCGGCGACCAGTTCGTAGGGACGCAGCGTCAGATCATCATAGGTGCGCTGGCCGTCTTTTCCCACCTCACAGCGCTCGCGCAAGGTGATAATTTGATCGCGGAAACCCATGGTTGCCGTTTGAATAATTTGTTGCCCGGCCATTACTCGATCCTCACTTACTCCGGAAAGATCGCGTGCATTTCGACATGCACCTCGATGACGCCGTTGGCGGCCAGCCAGTCGTCGTCAAACTGCAATTCCGGTTTGGGGGTCACCGCGGCATACCAGATCATCCCGCTCTCATCCGGTTCCGGAGTGTCAAAATCCAGATAATCCGGTTCGGCGCGGATGATCCAACTCTCTGGCTGGTAATCCGGTTTCACGATGATTGTGGGGTCATTGGCTTTCACAAAGTAGATTTTGATTTCGTCGAACGACAGCAGGCTTTCTTCGGAGAACGGATCATTCTCATACACCTTGTATGCGCGGGCGAATTCATCCGCCACCTGCCAGTTCTTGGCCTCGACGACCATGCGCGGGTGGACCACGACGCGAAGGGTAATCGGTGCGCTGACCAGACCCCCTCCGGCGCTGACGATCAAATCGGCCGTCTCCGGCTGTGGGGTGACCGGCAATGGGGTAGGTACCTGCAGACGCCAGCAGCGAGATCGTGTGCCGGCTTCCGCCACTGCGGAGACCCAGTCGGCGTTGCTGGTGACGGTCATGGTGATCGTGGAATCACCCGCGGGGAACGGTCGACCCTCCTGTTCACAGTGCGCAAAAAGAAAGAGCGGTTGTTGGAGATCATCGGTCACGTCCGTACTGGTGATGCCGGCAGCATCCTTGGTGTCGACGATGACCGAATAATTGACATGCTCAGCGTCTTCTCCGCCATCCTCAGGGGCGGCAACTCCCTGCAATACGGTGCGGACGACTTCCACCCCGTTGACCAGCAGGGTAATCGTCGCCGCGGGAATACCGGCCAGGATCGGGCCAATGCCGTCAGTGCGCAGACCATCGTTAAAGTTGAAAGGATCGCGTAGGAAATCATCGGCGCACGCCGGCGCGGCGCTAAGCGCCCATAACGCCGCCAGACTGAGCAGGCCGCACAGGTTGACAAGGGTGGTCGCCGCGGGGGAGAGCGGTTTTCGTAGCTGGGGGGTGCGCACGATCAGGTAGGAGAGGAAGCTACCCACCAGCAGATTCACGCGCAACAACGGATATTCATTCAAGTGGAAGAATTGGTACAGGATGAAGGCGGTCAGGAACGGTACCGCGCATCCGATGCCCAGCACCAATAATGGTGGGAAGCTTTTTCTGAGGCGCTGCACGGGCCCCAGCAGAAAATCAATCGGTGCGCGGAAGGCGATAAAGAGCAGCGGGAGCGCCAGCATCAGCACCGGAGTAATAAAATCCAGTCCTTCCCCCATATTCAGATGATTCATGATGGCGGGGAAACGGGGCAGGAGGTAATAGCCCACCACCGGCACGGCCAGCAAGAGAATTTTTGTCAGCAAGCCCAGCTTCCCGAGTCGGTGGGCGATTTGCGACAACAGGCCGCTCGACTGCTGTCGGGCAAGCAGCAACAGGAGGGGCGCCAGTAGCAACAGCAGCGGGGGAATAAAACGCGGAAGGCCAAGAAACAAGGTCGGTATGCGCATATTCAACTGGGGGAACCCACTAACGCTGCCATACACAAACCACAGGTATCCGCTGGCAATGCCGCCGAAAATTGAGAGCGCATTCCACCAGCTTTCCGGGCGTTTGGCCCAGGGGGTTCGGCGGGCAATGGCCCAAAAACTGTCGGCGGTGACCGTTGGAATATGCAGGCGGGAGAGCGTGGGGTCCAGGGTTTCCGCGATCGGGGTCGTGGGTGCGTCCGGTGTAGACGGATGCGGGGAGGTGGAGGGCAGCGGCGGTGTCGCCGCGTGCCAGGCCGCGCCATCCCAGCAAAGCCAACCTTCCGCCTGGGGGTCGGGCTGCCACCAGCGGTGCGCCGTGTCCTGGACGCGCAACGCGTTGACCGCCGTGAAAAACGTCGCCTCGTCTAGCACGCCGGTACGACGCTGTTCGCGCAGTGCGCGATAGCAGGATTGCGCTTCGTCAAAGGTCATGGCGCCGTTCCTTTCTCGAAGCCGACCATGCGCTTTGTCACAATATAGCGGTATTGTAGCAAGGGAAACGCAACTGGTCAAAAGTGGTTAGTTGCGTGAAAGCCGGCAGTATTCGAAATGAGATGAATAATGCGGACTGGTGGGTGTTAGGGCCGGAGGCTGAGGAGGACATGCCGTGTCTGGGGGAGAATACCAACACCAACTGGCTCACCGACACTCCCGCCTTCGTGATGGCGCTCGAAGCCCGCTTGAGTTGCCGTTTCACCCGCCAACTGACAGGTTTGCAGGCAAAAGGGACGATACATGGAGACCGCGACAATTGTATTAGCTGGTGCAACTGTAATACTTGCTGTTGCAACTATTTGGATCGCTCACATTTCGAGTACCACGTTGAACATCCAGGTTTGGATGTCTTTTGAATCGCGGTTTGATTCCAAAGAAATGAAGAACACAAGAGCAAAAGTGGCTGGTATGATCACAACAAATTTAGATGTTATTCCATTCGATGTGTTTGAGTTCTTCGAGTCTCTTGGCGCTGTCTATATTGACGGTAATATTCATAAGAAAATGGTGGAGAATTCATTTAGCTGGTATGCGATTGGATGGTGGAAAGCAGCGAATAAGTATATCAAAACTGAACGAATAGACAAGAACGACGATTCCCTTTATGAGAAATTTGAAAAGCTTGTTAATGTAATCGAGAATAAATCCGGTTTGAAGTTTTGCACTGCAGTACCTGATTTCTTAGAAGCCGAACAGCAATTGCGAACAAAGAAGATATCGACTAAAGATAAAAAAAAGGCGGGATAACCATCATGTCGTGCAAGAAGCAAGCAGTCACCTGCGAATGGTTTGGCACCATACACACTATTATCCCACCCACTTACCTGGTAATGCATTGGAGGCACTATGGCACGACTTGAGGAGTTAACCAGGGGGGCTTCGGTCAGGGGTATCATGCCGGATGCCGTTGTCACCGTGGTGGACGTGCAATGGTTCGGCTCCGAGGCCCTGGAACTCACCTACAAATCACCCGCCGGCAAAGTAGCCAACCTGCTCCTCTACCGACACAACGAGCCGGAATTGGAGATTGTTGAGCTTGGGCGCCCGTGGAGCTTTGATGGTGACGGCGCGCTGTTCCGTCTGGTGTCCGAGGCGCACCGCATCCGCCTGGCGCATCTCTTCGATCCCGTCCTCGCTGTGCATACCTCGGTTGTCGAGCCGCTCCCGCACCAGATCACCGCGGTGTATGAAGCCATGCTGCCGCGCCAACCGCTGCGGTTTTTGCTGGCGGATGATCCTGGCGCCGGCAAAACGATTATGGCCGGGCTGTTGATGAAAGAACTGATCGCCCGCGGTGATCTGCAACGCTGCCTGGTCGTCTGCCCCGGCAGTCTCGCCGAACAGTGGCAGGATGAACTCTACCGGCGCTTCAATCTCCCCTTTGATATTCTCACAAACGACAAGCTGGAAGCCGCGCGCACCGGCAACTGGTTTCTGGAAAACAACCTGGTCATCGCGCGCCTGGATAAGCTCTCGCGCAATGAAGATGTCCAGGAAAAGCTCAACGCACCGGATTGTCAATGGGATCTAGTCGTCTGCGATGAAGCGCATAAGATGTCGGCCACCTTCTTCGGCGGCGAGGTGAAATATACCAAACGCTACCGACTCGGGCAGTTGCTCTCCACGCTGACCCGGCATTTTCTGCTGATGACGGCGACCCCGCATAACGGCAAAGAGGAAGATTTCCAGCTTTTCATGGCACTGCTCGATGGTGATCGTTTCGAGGGGCGCTTCCGCGACGGCGTGCATGCCGCCGATGTTTCCGATCTCATGCGCCGCATGGTGAAGGAGAACCTGCTGAAGTTTGACGGCACCCCGCTCTTCCCCGAGCGCATCGCCTATACCGTCCCCTACAAGCTCTCCGATGCGGAGGCGCAACTCTACAAGGATGTCACCGAGTATGTGCGTGATGAGTTCAACCGCGCCGAAGCCTTGCAAAATGACAAGCGCGCCGGCACGGTGGGATTTGCGCTCACTATTTTGCAGCGGCGTCTTGCTTCCTCGCCCGAGGCCATTTATCAATCGTTGCGCCGCCGCCGGGAACGGCTGGAAGCCCGCCTGCGTGAGTTGGAGACGCTCCAGCGCGGGGCGGCGGTGGCGTCGGTGATGGCCACGGCGGTGCCGGCGTACGATGCCGAGGACGTGGAAGACCTGGAGGATGCGCCGGATAACGAGGTGGAGGCTGCCGAGGAGGAAATCCTCGACCAGGCCACCGCGGCGCGCACCATCGCCGAGTTGCGGGCGGAGATCGAGACATTGAAACGGCTGGAGGGGCTTGCGCTGGGCGTGCTGCGCAGCGGGCAGGACCGGAAGTGGACCGAGTTAGCCAGCCTGCTGAGCGAAATCTTCACCCCGGCGGCCATTGCCGACCGCGTGGCAGAGGCTCCCGTGCCCTATGGCGCCGGGGAAATTCCCCGCCCGGTATCGTCACCACGCCAGAAGCTGGTCCTTTTCACCGAGCACCGCGATACGCTGAACTACCTGGAGAATCGGATCACCACGCTGCTCGGGCGCAAAGAGGCCGTGGTGATGATCCATGGCGGCATGGGGCGCGAGGACCGGCTGAAGACGCAGGAATCCTTCAAGCACGATCCGGAGGTGCAGGTGCTGCTGGCCACCGACGCCGCCGGCGAAGGCATTAACCTGCAGCGGGCGCACTTGATGGTCAATTACGACCTGCCGTGGAACCCGAACCGCCTGGAACAGCGCTTCGGACGCATCCACCGCATCGGGCAAACCGAAGTCTGCCATCTGTGGAACCTGATCGCCGAGGGCACTCGCGAGGGCGAGGTATATCGCACGCTGCTGGAAAAGCTCGAACAAGCGCGCAAGGCGCTGGGCGGCCAGGTCTTCGACGTACTCGGCAAGCTCCACTTTGAAGGCCGGCCCCTTCGCGAATTGCTGATTGAGGCCATTCGCTACGGTGAACGACCGGATGTGCGCGCGCGTCTCACCCAGGTGGTATCCGATGCCTTCGACCACACGCATATCGAAGACCTGCTCGAAGAGCGTGCCCTGGTGCACGACGCGATGGATTTCACCCGCGTCTGCCGCATCCGCGAAGACATGGAGCGCGCCGAGGCCATGCGGTTGCAGCCGCACTACATTGAATCCTTCTTTATGGAGGCGTTCCAACGGCTGGGCGGCGCGCTAAAGCAGCGTGAGCCGCGCCGGTACGAGGTGACGCATGTCCCGGCGCCGGTGCGCAATCGCGACCGGCTCATCGGGATTGGCGAGCCGGTGCTGCCGCGCTATGAGCGCATTGCGTTCGACAAGGCGCTGGTCACGCCGCCGGGGCAGCCACTCGCCGCGTTCGTCTGTCCCGGTCACCCGTTGCTGGATGCCACCATCGACCTGACGCTGGAGCGCAGCCGCGATCTGCTGCGGCGGGGCACGGTGCTGGTCGATGAGCGCGATCCGGGAATGGCGCCGCGCGTGATGTTCTATCTGGAGCATGCCATTCAGGACGCGGGGGTCACCCGCGCGGGGGAACAGCGCGTCGTCTCGAAGCGCATGCTCTACGTGGAGCTTGACGCCGACTTGCACGCCAGTCACCTGCATTATGCGCCCTACCTGGACTTCCGCCCGCTGGCCGCGGGGGAACCCGACGTGGAGGCGATCCTCTCCCGCCCCGAGTGCGCGTGGATCAGCCGCGGGCTGGAGCAGACGGCACAGGGGCACGCTGTCGCCAACGTGGTGCCCGAGCATCTCGCGGAGGTGCGCAACCGGAAGCTGGAGTTGATCGCGAAGACCGAGGCGGCGGTGAAGGATCGGTTGACGAAAGAAATCAGCTACTGGGACCACCGTGCGGAAGAATTGAAGCACCAGGAGCAGGCCGGCAAGCCCAACGCCCGCCTGAATTCCGCCGAAGCGCGCAAGCGTGCCGATGCCCTTCAGGCGCGGCTGGAAAAGCGCATGGCGGAACTGAAGTTGGAACGGCAGATATCACCGCTGCCCCCGGTCGTCCTCGGCGGCATGCTCATCGTGCCCGCCGGGTTGCTCGCGGCCATGTCAGGCACGCCGCTGCCGCAGACCAGCGCCATGGTGGATACCCAGGCCGCCGCCGCGCGGGCGCGGGAGATTGTGATGGAGATGGAGCGCGGTCTGGGCTTTGAGCCGACTGACCGTGAACTGGAAAAGCTCGGTTACGACATCGAAAGCCGTATTCCCGGCACCGGTCGCTTGCGCTTCATCGAGGTGAAGGGCCGCGTCAGCGGCGCGGATACTATCACCGTCACCCGCAACGAGATTCTCTACTCGCTCAACAAGCCCGATGATTTCATCCTGGCCATCGTCGAGTTTGTGCCGGATGGCACGCATCGGATACACTATCTCAACCGCCCCTTCCAGCGCGAGCCGGATTTCGGGGTCACCAGCGTGAACTACGACTTCACCGAACTGCTGGCGCGGGCGGGAGAGCCGATATGAGCGATAAGCTGCGTGTCTTTGTGAGTTCAGTCCAGAAGGAACTCGAAGATGAACGACTGATCGTGCAGAATCTTTTCAGCACTGACCTGTTTCTGGCGACGCATTGCGTTCCTGTGCTTTACGAGTTTGAACCGGCTTCCCCCGACAAAGCGCTGGATGGCTGTATGAAGGCGCTCGATACTTGCCAGGTATACCTACTCATCATCGATAAGCAATATGGTACGCTCGTTGGCGATTTGTCAATCACTCATGCCGAATACCGGAAGGCGAAAGAGAATGAGCTTCCCATACTCGCCTTCATCAAAGGTGAGCGTAGTGTGCCGCGTGAGGAGGGAACCGAGGCGCTACTTACCGAGCTTGACGTTGACGCTCCAAAATACAAGCGATTTGGTAATGTCATCGAGTTACAAAAAGAAGTGCGCGCGGCACTGGTGAAGCTCCTGCTCGATCAGTTTGGCATCGTTCCCACCAGTGATGAAAACCAGATCGCCGAACAGACCATCGAGGCTACCTCCCCCTTTGAATCGCAACCGCTGTCACGGGTTCGTTGGGTAAATCTCGAGCATGCTGTTGCGCGCCGGCTTATTGCCGCGGCTGAGGGCAAAGCATCCGTGGACCTGTCGCCCGATGATCTATTGACCGGTGCGTTGGTGCGCGGACTCATCTGGTGGGATGCCGATGCGCGGGAATATTTCGCCACCGCCGCCGGCATTGTGCTGCTGGCGAAAGACCCCTCGGCGGTGTTCCCGCAATGCCGTATCCTCGCTGATGCCTACCGCAGCACGGAGCCGGATGGCGACCCGCGCGACCACGAGGATGTCCGGGGACCGATGCCGGTCGTCATTGACCGGGCTATCGCGTTCATCGACCGCAATACGCGCCATCCGATGAAAATCGTCGGACTCAACCGCCTCCGGCTGGACGAGTACCCGGAGGAAGCCTTGCGCGAAGCCCTGGTCAACGCGGTGGCGCACCGGCTATACGAGGATGCCGGGCGCAAAATTCTGCTTGAAGTCTTCCATAACAAGGTTGTCATCTCCAGCCCCGGCCTGCCGCCCATGCCGATTACGCTTGCCAGCCTGCGCCGGGGTAAATATCGCCCCTGCTCGCGGAATCCCGTATTGGCCCAATGCCTATCCTACTTCCACCGCATCGAGGAACGCGGCAGCGGTTTTCGGCGCATGCGAGATCAGATGCTCAATCACGGCCTGGAGACGCCGCTCCTCGGCACCGACATGGGGTATTTTCAGGTGACCTTTCCCGGACCGGGCGACGATATCGACCGCCTGCGGGTACCGGAAGCAAGACTGCTGGTGACACCGGCAGTGGAAGCGCAACTGAATGAACGACAGCGGAAAATGATGCAATGGCTGGTGGAAGGAAAAGAACTCACGAGTCGTCAGTGTGAGGAGGAGTTTGGAGTCACCAGACCGGTCACGGCTTCAGATTTAGGCAAACTGGTTGAATTCGGACTTGCTGAGAAATTAGGCGGAGGTCATACTACGCGCTACAGGCTGAAAAGCTGATCGTAAAGTGATCGTAAAGTAAAAACCCGTGATCGTAAACTTCCCGCGAAGGGAATGCTGAATGGACAACCCATCGATAATCCATCGACGGATGACGGGAATCCATCGAGACTTGCCCGGAATCAACCGATAATCGACCGATGAATAGACGTAATCATCCGATATTTTTCTGGAATCATCCGATAATCGTCCGATGTTTTCCTGTAATCATCCGATGAATTGCCGTAATCGTCAGCTAATATCGCCTAATCGTCAGATGTTTTAGACAGGATAACAGGATTTTTCAGGATTGACAGGACTCCTGCAAATCCTGAAAAATCCTGTCAATCCTGTCTTAATAAGGATCACCATGAAGCAAAATAAGAAACTCATCGAAGTCGCCCTCCCGTTGGAGGCGATCAACATCGCGTCGGCGCGGGAGAAGTCCATTCGGCATGGTCACCCGTCCACCTTACACCTGTGGTGGGCGCGGCGGCCATTGGCGGCGGCGCGGGCGGTGATCTTTGCGCAGATGGTGGATGATCAGTCGGCGCACCCCGATCTCTTCCCACCGAGAAGGCGCAGGTGAAGGGGCGCGTCTGCGGCGCGGAGGTCATCACCGTCACCCGCAACGAGATTATCTACTCGCTCAACAAACCCGACGATTTCATCCTGGCCATCGTCGAGTTTGTGCCGGATGGCACGCATCGGATACACTATCTCAATCGTCCCTTCCAACGCGAGCCGGATTTTGGGGTCACGAGTGTGAACTACAGCTTTGCCGAGTTGCTGGCGCGGGCGGGAGAGCCGGTATGAACATACATCAGCAGACTCTGCCGGATGGTGGGAGAGCGAAGACCAAAGACTACGAGAAGCGCCGTAACCTCGGGAGCGCCGGGAAGTTGATCGGCGAACAGCGTATCCTGTGCGTCTTCGTGGATGATGACGGTTCATCTCCATGGACGCTTGATATTCGATCTACAGTTCAGGATCACGTACAACGGTCGCTACGTTGGCTAGAAGGCCAGGCGGCGAATCGAGGCATCGAACTCCGTATACAGCACGCACTCGCTCCAAACGGCATGTCGGTGGGATGCCATGCAGGTTGTCACATAAATGAGATAGATGAGTGTGCCGGTCCTCATCACTCTGGTTGGCAGAATACGGTAGTTGTCAGGATTACTGGCTATGGGAAAGTGTCCGAAGGATGGGCGGCGATGTTCACCTCTCACGGGTTATCTCTGGATGCCTCCGATGGATCGGCCATGCTTTTCTTCGTTAGACGGTTGGTACCATCGATAGCCTTCCCGTATAAAGCTGGGGAACACGATGAATTCGAACTGGAGCGCGGCATCATCTACGATCTTGGTGGTGTCATCGATGGCCAACGGCACCTCGACTCACTGATCGCACACGAACTGTTGCACCTTTACGGTGCGGTTGACCTGAAGCCGGGGAAAGCACCATCGGGTGTATCACCTGAACTGTGCCTGGACCCCGATGAAGTGATGAACTTTCCGACGCAGCACGAGATCACCGGCTATCGGATCAACGAACTGACTGAGTACCTGATAGGGTGGAGAGATGCTGATCCTGTCGTAAAGTAGACCACGGGATGAGCGGAGTGTAAGTCATGGCCAATTACCCCAAGAAACTCATCGAAGTCGCCCTCCCGCTGGAGGCGATCAATATCGCGTCGGCGCGGGAGAAGTCGATTCGGCATGGGCACCCCTCCACGTTGCACCTGTGGTGGGCGCGGCGGCCGTTGGCGGCAGCGCGAGCGGTGATCTTTGCGCAGATGGTGGATGATCCGTCGGCGCACCCCGATCTCTTCCCCACCGAGAAGGCGCAGGACAAGGAGCGGAAGCGGCTCTTTAAGATCATCGAGGAACTGGTGAAGTGGGAGAGCACCACCAACGAAACCGTGTTGCAAGCTGCACGAGATGAAATTTGGCAGAGCTGGCGATACACCTGCGCGGAGAACGTGGATCATCCGCGGGCGAAGGAGTTGTTCGACCGCTATAAATTACCCGCGTTCCATGATCCTTTCGCCGGTGGCGGGGCGCTGCCGCTGGAGGCGCAACGGTTGGGGTTGGAGGCCTACGCCAGCGATCTGAACCCGGTGGCGGTGCTCATCAACAAGGCGATGATCGAGATTCCGCCTAAATTTGCAGGAAGACCGCCTATCCATCCGCCAGAAAAAGACGAGGAGAGAAAGACTAAATCACTCGGTGGGTTAGAGCGGGAGTGGAAGGGTGCACAAGGACTTGCTGAGGATGTGCGTTACTATGGACAATGGATGCGCGAAGAAGCCGAAAAACGCGTCGGCCACTTCTACCCGAAGGTCGAGATAACTGTAGAGATGGCGGTGGAGCGGCCCGACCTGATGCCACTGGTAGGGAAGAAGCTCACTGTCGTCGCCTGGCTTTGGGCGCGTACAGTGAAAAGTCCCAATCCGGCCTTTGCGGGGGTGGACGTGCCGCTTGTGTCAAATTTTATTCTGTCGCCGATGGCTGGCAAGGAAGCATTCGTCGAACCAATTATTGAGAACAGCGATTACCGCTTTTCAGTGAAAATAGGCATGCCGAAGGATGAGTCGGCTAAGCATGGTACCAAGTTGGCTCGTGGAGCGAACTTCCAATGCGTGATGTCCGGCTCACCGATTATTCCAGATTATATCAAACGAGAGGGCATGGCCGGACGCTTGGGTGTGCGGATGATGGCTATTGTTGCTGAAGGCGAACGCGGGAGGGTGTATCTGCCGCCAACAGAGTTCATGGAAGAAGTCGCTCGCCAAGCTAAACCAAAGTGGAAGCCAGAGACTCCGATTGCACCAGATAAGCGTTCTATGTTTACACCGTTATACGGACTTACTCATTTTCATCATCTATTTACTTCTCGTCAACTCGTAGCGTTGACGAATTTCTCCGATTTGGTGCAAGAAGCAAGCGAACTGGCAAGGGTAGATGCTCTTGCAGCAGGTTTACCAGATGACGGTAAACCTTTGTGCGACGGTGGTGTTGGCGCTACTGCATATGCAGAGGCGGTGGGAGTCTATTTGTGTTTTCTTGTAAGTAAACTAGCAGATAAAGGGTCAACTCTTTGCACCTGGGACTGTGGTCCATCAAATCGAACAGCAACCGGTCGGTCAGCACGCGTAGCAACAGTTCGGGTCACTTTTGGCCGCCAAGCCCTTCCAATGACTTGGGACTTCGCAGAGGTTAATTTCTTCAGCGATTCAGTTGGGGGCATAGAAACCGTGCTTAAAACGCTTTGTGTGCCGTTAACTTACTTTGTACCAAGCAATCATGCGGGTTACGCGCAACAGGTTGATGCACAATATCAATCAATAAGTCATGGATCTGTTGTCTCCACCGATCCTCCATACTACGACAACGTCCCCTACGCCGATTTGTCTGATTTTTTCTATGTCTGGCTTCGCCGTTCGCTAAAGCCGATCTTCCCCGGCCTTTTCGCCACTCTCGCTGTACCCAAAGCCGAGGAACTGGTTGCCACACCCTATCGCCATGGCAGTAAGGAGAAGGCGGAGACATTTTTTCTTGATGGCATGACCCAAGCCATGCACTGCCTGGCAGAGCAGACTCACCCGGCTTTTCCAGTCACCATCTACTACGCCTTCAAGCAATCAGAAAGCGATGGCGATGATGGAACGACCAATACTGGTTGGGACACATTCCTTGATGCTGTGATTCGTGCCGGCTTTGCCATTACCGGCACCTGGCCGATACGGACAGAACTGGGCAACCGCATGATTGGGTCTGGCACCAACGCCCTCGCCTCAAGTATTGTCCTCGTCTGCCGCCCACGTCCGGCGGACGCGAAAATCATCACCCGCCGCGAGTTCCTTTCCGAATTGAAGGCCGAACTACCTGCCGCATTTATCCACCTTCAGCGCGGCAATATTGCACCGGTGGACTTGGCACAAGCTGCTATCGGGCCGGGGATGGGGGTATATACGCGCTACGCGAAGGTACTGGGTGCCGAAGGCAAACCCGTCACAGTACGCGAGGCGTTGGCACTCATTAACCAGATTCTCGACGAGACACTTGCCGAGCAGGAAGGTGATTTCGACGCCGATACCCGCTGGGCGCTCGCGTGGTTCGAGCAGTTTGGCTTCGACGACGGCGAATACGGTGTGGCTGAGATACTGTCCAAGGCGAAGAACACCAGCGTCGGCGGGATGGTTGAGGCAGGCATTCTTAAATCCGGGGCCGGTAAAGTACGCCTGCTGCGGCCCGATGAACTGCCCGCAGAATGGGACCCGACGCACGATTCGCGATTACCCGTCTGGGAAATCGTGCATCAACTGGTGCGCGTGCTAGAGTCGGGAGGTGAACCCGCGGCGGCGGGGCTGTTGGCGAAGCTGGGCGCCAAAGCCGAGATCGCGCGTGAACTTTGCTACCGCCTATATACGATCTGCGAGCGCAAAAAACGCGCCCCATTGGCGCTCTCCTATAACGGACTGGTGCAGAGTTGGCCGGAAATCGCCCGGCTGTCGCGCGAAAGGCGCGTCCCGGTGGCGATACAGACGGACCTGTTTGCTGAGGATGAGGACTAATTATGGCGGTTACCAATTTCGAGCGCGTCGGCAAAGCAATGGAACTGCTCAAAGAGGGGCTGGCCCCCTTCGTCGAGCGTGAACTGCGGAGCGGTTTGCAGGACGGACTATCCCCCCAGGTGCTGCGCGGCTACGCGGATGATCCGATGCTGATCAACCGCCCCATCACGGAATGGGACGTCGCCGCGCTGCTCAAGCTGATGTGGGACGCCTGGAACGAGGTGTTCCGCAACATCCTGGGCTTCGCCGAACGCAGCATCGTCAGCGAACTCCGCGACACGCGCAACAAGTGGGCGCACCAGCAAGCCTTTACCAGCGACGACGCCTATCGGGCGCTGGATTCCGTCGCCCGCCTGCTCACCGCCGTCTCCGCCGCGCAGGCCGACGATGTCGAGAAGATGAAGATGGAACTGCTGCGCGTGCGCTTCGACGAGCAGATGCGCTCGGAAAAACGCCGCGCCACCGGCACCGCGGTGGAGAGCCAGGTGACGGGCAGTCTGAAGCCCTGGCGCGAGGTGGTGAACCCGCACCGGGACGTGGCCAGCGGGCGCTACCAGCAAGCGGAATTCGCTGCCGACCTGTGGCAGGTGCATATCGGCGAGGG
>Ga0073936_10002716_pt1 | contig 26089 bp, 24 predicted proteins | sample AliMusrvi5mmetaG_FD_87041 | JGI IMG/M metagenome (GOLD analysis project Ga0073936, IMG submission 87041) | Freshwater lake bacterial and archeal communities from Alinen Mustajarvi, Finland, to study Microbial Dark Matter (Phase II) - Alinen... | ecosystem: Environmental > Aquatic > Freshwater >...
ACTTATAGGATACTTGGATTTGTGTGCTTGAAAATGGAGTCAACTTGGAAAACCTTCCCCTACAGGAAAGCTAATCCTGACAAGGCTTTGGAGGTATTTACACAACTTTGTTGACACTACCATAAATAATAAATTTATCTGAGCTCTTTTCTTTTTGTATGCGCACAACAAGATTTGCCCTAGATCCAATGTCTGGCTTAAGAACAATGCTTTGATCTTTTTGATTTAGAATATAATCCGCAATACGAAATTCTGTGTCAGAAGGATAAACTATCTTAGTTGGTACAATATTGACCCCTCGTTCCTTTAAAAAGTTTAAATAAGTAGATTTTTGCAGCGTAAACAAAAACAGGCTTGGATCAGTCGTTATTAATATATTGTTCTGTTTAGCAAGGTTCTCTATATGCTTTTTCTTTTGCAAGAATAGTTGCAGGTTATTGTGGTATTCCCTACAGTTCCTAAAATCAATAATCCCATAATCGCTCCAAATAATCGATTCTTCTTTATAAGATAAGAGGTCTAACTCATTAGTTTCAATGGCGGATTTATTAAAACCTTCCCTAATAGCATTGTGGTCTGGGTGCGTTAACCCTAGGTTGACAAAGAGTATTTTTTTGTTGGTTCGATTATTTATTCCCATTGGTGTAACCAATTATACCACTACTCACCTTTGAAAAAATATGATAATATATGAGCCTCAAGTAAAAAAGGAGTAAAAATATGAAATTATTTATCTTAGTAGCTGCTTTATCGTTGATATCTTTTTTGGCTTCTTCAGCTAGCGCTCACGACTGTTACAGAGTAGGAAACACTGAAGCCTCACTTAAGGAAGATGAAGGAACATTTAGATGTATTATAGAAGATACAACAGCTAAAGACACTGTTTACTCGCTAAAAGAGTACCAAGGTATAAAATACGCTCTAGTAAAAAAAGATCTCAATGGAGAAAAAACAAGAAAATCAGGCCTGCTTTTTACCTTAACTAATGGAAGCAAAGACAGGGATGACGATCATGGTAAATGTTATAGCTTTACTAAAACTTGTACCACTGCAGAAAAATGTGTAGTTAGGTATTGCTTCAGCAGACCATTCGGAAAGCAGGATTCTTCCACAGTAATAAACGAAGAATGGGGTTACGCAAAAAAAGAATAGTTATTTGCTAAGAAGCTAAATAGCATTAGCGAGTTTATATAGATTTTTTTCATTTCTTTTTATGGCAACAACAACTGGAGCCTGTTTCTCCACAGCTACCCTTGGAACAAGTTGATATTTTAAGAGGAATATAAGCAGGACACCATCTGAACAGAGCAGTCAATAGCGGCAGCAGGCCAACCAGTCCCCAGTAACTATCGTAAACATAGCCTAATGCAAAAATAATAAGACCAACAACAAATCTAAAAAATCTATCCCAACCACCAACGTTACACTTCATAAAATTACCTCTCTATTTTTTCTTTTTTTCTACCTTATTTATTTCATCCAAAGCCTTACAAGCATCAGGGTTAATCCCATATCTGCACTCTGCATCTACTCGGAATTGCATTAATTCATAACACTTTTTATGACGTTCTTTTGAATCCTTGGCAGTGTGGCATTCGCTTTCCATTGCCTTTATTTTATCTTTGTTAGCTAGAATAAAGGCCTTGTGCCCTTTAAAATCAGGAGCCGACCAAGCAAGGCCAGAACCCAATATAAAAATTAAGGTCCCTAAAAACATCTTTTTCATTAGCGACACTCCTTTATATTTGGTAGTCTTACACTTAAATACGCCTATTTTGATACAAAATCAAAGGAGATTAAGTCCATTGCAGGATAAAAAAGTAGTTCTAAAGAAGGGTAAAGAGACCCCTATCAAGTATAAGCATCATTGGATCTTTTCTGGGGCTGTTCAATCGGCCCCAAACTATGAAGATGGAGATATTTTGCCCGTTTATAGTGCAGGTGGTGAGCTTTTGGGTCACGGTTACTTTAACCATAAAACCAGCATCTGTGGACGTATGGTTAATTTTAGTAATGAAGATCCTCTGTTAAGCATTAAGGAAAACATTAAGGCTGCAATACAACTTAGGGATGCAGTTTTTTACGAACCAAAAACTAATTGTTTTAGATTAATTAATGGTGAAGGAGATTTAATTCCAGGACTTGTAGTAGACCGTTATGCAGATGCCCTTGTTATGCAAATAAATACAACCGGTATAGATAAAATAAAAGATTTTGTTTTAGCTACGCTGGTAGAAGAGCTTAAAGATAAAATATCTTGTATATACGAGAAATCTGTTTCGTCGTCTAGAAAACAGGATGGACTCCTTCCTTTTAAAGGCTTTTTATATGGTAAAGAAAAACAAAAGATCCAAGTACTGGAAAATAATATTAAGTTTAATGTAGATGTAGTTAATGGACAAAAAACAGGATTGTTTCTTGATATGAGGAACATGAGATCGTTAATAAAAGAGATCTGTAAAAATAAAACCGTTCTTAACTGTTTTGGATATTCCGGTGGATTTTCTCTTTATGCGCTACATGGTGGAGCAAAGAATGTTGTTACTGTTGACATATCAAAGGAGGCTACAGCATCGGCAATAGAAAATTTTGAGATCAACGGTTTTGACCATACTAAAAACAAGATAATCACTGCGGATGTTTTTGACTTCTTAAAAACCGATAGTTTAAATTACGATATCATAATCCTTGATCCACCTGCTTTTGCAAAAAAGAAGTCAGACATCCACAACGCTCAAAAGGGATATAAAGAGATAAACAAAGCTGCTCTCTCTAAAATGCCAAGTGGCAGCCTGTTGCTAACGTGCTCTTGCTCATACTATATAGACGAAGAAATGTTCGAAAGGGTCTTAAGTTCAGCTGCAAAGGAAACTGGGAGAACCTTAAAAATAATTTCTAAACATAGACTAGCACAAGACCACGTGATCAACCCATGTCATACAGAATTTAATTATTTAAAAAGCCTGTTAATATACGTTTACTAAAATTTGAGTTTTTTCGACTGAACCCTCAGCATCTCTTTGGCCTGAAAGACCCAATTATCCCTTTCTATTCTGCCAGGAAAATATTTTATAAGGCTAGTAGCCCTTTCTGCATCATCTTTGGTAAAATTGGCTATCTGTCTTATGGTGTATATGCCAATTTTGTGCAATTTCTTTTCTATGAATGGTCCTACACCACGTATCTGTTTAAGGTCGTCCTTCTCAGATGAACTAGCTACACCAACACTGTTCAATAATTTTTGTTTTTCAGTAAGTTTAGTAATCGTTTTTTCGTCTTCCGCCCTACTCTGTTCTTCTTTTATCTTGTGTCTCAAACTATCTTCACGTCTTTTAAGTTCCTCTAACTCGTTATTTAACCTATGAATGCTCCTATTAAGGGACTCAACGTCCCTTGTCAGCCGTTCGTTCTCACTTTTATAGCGTTGAGCTTCATGCTTTGCATCACGGATCTCCATGCCTGAAGTCTGCTTTCCTACAAGAAAGAACCCTTTTAGTTTTGAATATTCCTCTCTGGCAAGATTTTTTTCATCTCTAAGCATATCCGACTCATTTCTTAACCTTTGATTCTGCTGACTTATACGATCTATTTCCTCTTTCAAGGTGTCTACTTCTATTTTTAATCCTTTTATTTCTTCCCTATATCCCAACGGTGTAAGGGACGGTTTGTTTTTCTCTAAATTATACTCAGTCTTTAAAATCTCTAGTTCCTTTTTGATTTGTCTGTACTCTTCTATTATCTTTTTATTATCTCCATTCAATAAGTTATAACTTCCAACTATCTTATCTCTATCATTCTTTACTCGCCTATATTCTTCTTTAGTTAAAGAAAGTTCAGACTTTAAAGCTTTACATTCTAGTCTCAACTTGGCTACTTTAGACCTTTGACCGCTTAATACTGTTATAGCTCCGATGACAAAAGCAACAAAAACCATTACAGATATTTGTAACGCTGCTGCTCCTTGAACACCAAAAAGGTCGGTTAGACGTGATAGAATAATATACAATGTGTTCCTCCTAACAGGCTATCCACAAAGACCTTTTAGACTACAAACATACCAATAGATGCAAACTGTGGTCCATAGAATTAGAATTATTAATCCCCAAAAAAATCGTCTCATCCACTATATATTTACCATAAAGATCATAACTCTACCATTTAATACCTTTAAAGTTTTAAACCCATAGTTAGCCGCAATATATTCAAAAGTCTTTTTGCTATAAATAGACACATGCGTTTGATCACTAAGGTAATGCCATTTGCCAAGTTCTATACTTTCGTCTCTTAAGTTGGTTCCTATTGCAAGTACTCCCTGTGGAGCAAGAATAGTTCTTATTTTTTTGATATCATGGCTAGGATTATAAAAGTGTTCGCAGGTCTCATTGCATACTATTAGATCATATTGCTCCCTTAACTTTATAGGATGAAAATAGGGATCATAACTTTCCATGCTAAATCCATGTTCTCTAAAAATCACCGCCATGTTAGCTTCTTGTCCACTACCGTAGTCGAGGCACAAAGAACTTTCATTAATGTACTCAAAGCATGGTTTTGCTATTTGCATAAGAAAGGACCTATATTTTGGATCGGCATAATTATTTTGATGTTTAAGATATCGATCTAACTCTTTCTGTTTGGTTAGACGGTTTTGAGGGTTCATGAACAAAAGATCACAATTATGGCATAAAAAATAAGATCTGTTCTTTATGTTAAAAACAGTATCAGTGTTGGAATTACATAAAGGGCAGAACATCTTCTTAAAACTTGTTCATAGACAGTAGCACCAGAGTACAAGCAAAAACTACCTCTATGCCAGCGGCCTTGGCCTTGTTGGCTAAATCGCTGTTCTCTGTTTCAGGATTAAAAATTATCCTTTTGGGTTTTAACTGCAATATGTCTTTTTCCAAGCTTTTTGACATTTCCTGATTGACGTAGATAGTTAAGGTATCTATTGGTTCATCTATTTCAGACAAGCAGGAGTAAACCTTTATCCCAAAAACCTCTTTTAATATTTTGTGCACAGGAAACACCTTGTGTCCACTTTGGACAAGGCGTTCAATTGCCATACATGAATATCGCGATGACTTATTAGAGGCACCAAGAACCACTACGTTCATAAAAGCCTCCTTAAGAGACTATATTTTTTTAGCGCCTCATCTAGAACTATAATATCCTCGTTGTTTACTGTACCTGTTGTAGTTCCGTCTTGCGTTTTTATTTGGTTTGAAATTTTTATTTGTTTGATAGTTCCATCAGGGCTTAAGACCTCTAGATCATCACCTGCTTTTATTTTGTTGCGCACCCTTACAACACAAGAGTCTTTTTTTTCTTCTATTACATTGGCAACAAATAGCGTTGTTGCCTTGGGCTTATTGTCGTCTAAAGCATAATCTTCTGGGACAAGACCACCTTTCATAAAGCCTAATGTATATCCTCTGTTGCTTACTTTTGCCAAAGTACCCTCTATCTCTTTTTGAGAGAGTTTTGCGCCATTTATTATTTTTTTGTATAGCGAAACTACAGTCGCAATATAGTGTATGGTCTTCATCCTACCTTCTATCTTGAATGAAGTAACGCCAAGGTCAGTTAGTTCCTTTACATAAGGAAAAAGTGCAAGGTCCTTATTATTGAATATATAAAGACCTCTGTCATCCTCTGCTACTGGATAGTATTCTCCTTGCCTTGTTTCTTCCACAACAGCATATTTCCATCTACAAGGATGTGTACATTCTCCACGATTGGCTTTTCTTCCGGTCATATAGTCACTTATGGCACAGCGACCAGAGTAAGAAAAACAAACAGCTCCATGTATAAAAACTTCTGTTTCTACTTTTCCTTTAACACTAGCTTGAATGCTAGCAATTTGTTGAATAGTAAGTTCTCTGGCAAGATTAACTCTTTTTGCACCAAGAGCAGCATAAGCCATTATTGTTTGGGCACTCATCGTATTTGCTTGAGTGCTTATGTGTAACGGGGTTTTTATGCCTGCTTTTTTAAGTTCATGCAACACGCCAAGGTCAGAAACTATAAAGGCATCTGCTCCTACAGCCTCTAGATCATGGGCAACCTCTAATAATTCACGATATTCTTCTGAGTAAGGATAAATATTAAGCGTAACGTAACCTTTTTTATCTTTTGAATGTAAAAGTTTAAGAGCCACCTCTGCTTCCTGTATAGAAAAATTGCCCGCAAAGTTCCTTAAAGAAAAATTCTTAACCCCAAAATATACCGCATCAGCACCGTAGGTAGCCGCATATTCCAGTCTTTCCATATCTCCAGCAGGAGCCAGAAGTTCCACTTTAGACATTAGCTACCTCCAATAACTCTTTTAAAAATGCTCCCGTATAAGAAGCTTTGTTGGCAGCGACTTCTTCTGGGGTTCCCTTAGCTATTATCCTACCACCATTTTCTCCTGCGTCTGGTCCAAGGTCTATAACATGGTCAGCGTGCTTAACAAAATCCATATTGTGCTCAACAACAATAACACTATTTCCTTCATCAATAAGTTTTTGTATCACAACAAGAAGTTTATCTACTTCACTAGGATGAAGCCCTGTTGTTGGTTCATCCATTATATATAACGTCCTTGATCTTTTTTTCTTTTTACTGTCTCCAAAAAGCTCCTTACATATTTTAAGTCGTTGTGCCTCACCACCGGATAACGTTGAAGCAGGTTGCCCTATCACAAGGTAATCAAGTCCCACATCCATTAAGAGTTTGAACATATTCCTTAGATGCTGGTATGCAATAAAAAAGTCATAAGCTTCATGCACGGTCATCCCCAATATCTGGCTTATGTTCTTTTCCTTGTATGTTACATCTAAGATCTCTCTTTTGTATCTTGTGCCACCACAAACCTCACATTTCATATAAATGTCTGCCATAAATTGCATGTCTACACTTATAAACCCATCTCCTCTACAAACAGAACACTGACCGCTCTCCACGTTGAAAGAAAAATTAGAGGCTGTGTACCCCCTACTTTTTGCCAGGGGAGTTTGAGCAAAAATACCTCTTATTGCATCAAAACCAGAAATAAAAGTTATAGGAGTAGAACGTTGCGATTTTCCAATAGATTCTTGGTCTATTAACATTACATCGTTAATATTCTCTAAGCCGTTTATCTCTTTATAGGCCGCATTAGTTGTTTCTTCTTTTTCAAAATGTTTTGCCAATATAGAATACAGTGACTTAGTTACTAAAGAGCTCTTTCCACTACCAGAAACTCCTGTAACACAAACAAATCTACCCAAGGGTATTTCTACTTTAAGGTTCCTTAGATTATTTTCCTTTAAACCAGATACAGTTAAAAAACTCGTTCCTGGGCCTATTTTTCTTCTTACAAATTTTGACCTTTGTCCCTGCATCTTTAGGTATCGTGAAGTAATAGTATCGGCATTAGTACAAAAATCCTGAATACTCCCAGTATAGATAAGATTTCCGCCTCGTTCTCCGCTCTCAGGCCCAAGTTCTAGAACATGGTCCATCGCTTTTACTATAGTGGGATCATGCTCAACAACTATGACCCTGTTGCCATTATCACGTATCTTATAGATTATTTTTACCAGTCTGTGGACATCTCTTGGGTGTAACCCAATGCTAGGTTCGTCCAGTACATAAATTGTATCAACCAAAGATGAACCTAATTGATTAGAAAGATTTATTCTTTGCGCTTCACCGTTAGAAAGTGTTTTTGCCAATCTATTCATCGTAAGATAAGAAAGTCCAATATCACAAACAAAGGAACTTCTTTGTAAAAGCTGTTTTAATATTTCTTTGGCCGTTTCGTTTTCTTGTTTAGAAAACTTAAGTCCACCAAGCCATTTATAGAATTCCCCAATAGGTAACTCATTAAGGTCCAAGATGGTTTTACCACTTACTTTATAATTTAGAGCTTCTGCTACCAACCTTTTACCATTGCACAGTGGGCAAATATAGGAGCTTTTATACTTACTTAAAAGAACACGAATATAGACTTTGTATTTTTTCTTCTCTAGTTCAATAAAAATACGATCCAACCCCATGAATTTACTCTTGCCTTTTCCGCCACCAGAGTAAATATATTTTTTCTCTTCTTTTGTCAGTTTGTTAAATGGCTTATTAACATCAATAACCTTTTCTCTTAAAAAAGTTATCATCTTATAAAACACGTGCCTAACACTTGGTTTGTTGAAAATATCTAAGGCTCCAGCGAATAAACTTACTGTTGGATCTGGCACTAACTTTGCTTCGTCTATTAATAGTGTGTTACCAAAGCCTTTGCACTCTGGACATGCACCTATTGGGCTATCAAAAGAAAAAAGTCTTGGGTCAGGGTCTGGAAACTTTTTACCACAACCAGGGCAAATATTATCCATAGCAAAGTTAAGGGTCTTGTTATCCTCAACAATATGCACAAAGCAAAATCTTGAACCAAGGCTAAAAGATTTTTCAAAAGCCTCCCATATTCTGTTAGATTCTGCTACATCCACAACAAAGCGGTCATAAATAACATAAAATTCTTCTGGTAACTTAACGTTTGGTTCGCTCAAGTCATAAACAGTACCGTCGGCAAATACTCGCATGAACCCACCCATCAAAAGATCTTGTTGGGTACCTTTGAACTTGAACATTATATATATTCTTTTACCGGAATAATTTTTTATTAGATCATCTATGATGACGTCTATAGTGGGTTTTCTGACCTCTATGTTACATTGAGGACAATATGCAACGCTTACCTTTGAGAACAATAGTCTTAAATACTCATATATTTCTGTAATTGTTCCAACAGTACCGCGTGAGCTTTTTATCCTATTCTTTTGCTCAACCGCTATAGTTGGAGAAATATTCTCTATGGACTCGACTTTGGGCTTTTCTATTCTTTCTAAGAATTGTCTAGCATAAGAAGAAAGTGATTCTATGTAACGGCGTTGCCCCTCTGCATAAATAGTATCAAACACTAAGGATGACTTGCCAGAGCCACTTGGACCAACAACAACCGTTGCACAGTCCGCAGGTATGACTACGTCTATGTTCTTTAGATTGTTCTCCGAAGCCCCTTTTATTATAAGATCAGACATAATTTTGTTAGGTCCTAAACCTATTCAATATAAACGCATATTTAATGTATGTAAATAGGGAGTTTTAGCGACTAAATTACTTTGAGAACTCTCTCCATATCTTCTATTGAGGGAAGGCTCGTTTCTAAATTTTTGGGTATTGATTGGGTAATTTTGTACTCTGATATTCCCATAGGTTTTGAAATATCTTTTAAAGCGTACTCTGCAATAACTTTATTTTTTGATTTGCATAACAGTATCCCTATGGTCGGGTTGTCTGTTTCATGCCTTAAAATATCATCTACAGCAGTGAGGTAGAAATTAAGCTTTCCTGCATATTCTGGTTTAAATTTAACGGCTTTTAGCTCTAATACTACATAACATCTTAATTTCAAATGATAGAATAATAAGTCGATATAGTAATCTTCATCACCTATCTCTAAGTGATATTGTTGCCCTATGAATGCAAAGCCTGCTCCTAGTTCTAACAAGAACTTGGTTAGATGTTTAACGAGTTCGTTCTCTATATCCTTTTCTTTAGCCTTACCATACACGGTTAGAAAATCTAACTTGTATGGATCTTTTATAATTTGCTCAGCTAAATCAGATTGAGGAGCCGGAAGTGTCTGTTTAAAGTTTGTGATCTTGGTTTTTGATGCCTTTCTATGATACAAGTCGCCTTCAATCTGAATAACGAGCATGCCTCTGGACCAACCGTTTTCAATTGTTTGCTGGGCATACCAAAGCCTTTCATTATTCTTACTTAACTTTTCTAACAGAGCAATATTGTGATACCAAGGCAATTGTGCAAGAGCCTCTTGCACAATTATAACACTTTGGTATGTCTCATAAAATAACCTCATGTACTTCAAATTCCTGGATGAAAAACCCCTCATATTTGGGAAGGCACTCTGCAGGTCCTTAGACAACTTATCAACAACTTTTGTACCTCATCCTTGCCTGTTCTGGTTTTCAACTATGGTTTTACCTATCTCCCAATATAGACGTATCATTTCTGAATTAACAGACAGCGATGCCTTGATCTGAACCGTTCTAATCTTTTCTTTTAATATTTTGAGGGTGGTAACGTAGCTTTTCTCTATATGGATATTCATATTATTTAATTTGAATGCAATTTGAGGGCATGTTTTAGCGTCAGTGCTATAGAGTAATTAGTGTCATTTTTTTGAAAATACCGTATGAATTAGGTCAACATGGGAATTAGCTAACAGCGACTAAAAGCTTTTTTTATTGTTGCCGCACAATGCAACTCGCTGGTTACAAACTGTGGAATAGTTGTATCACAGGGTTTAATTAGAATAGGGATCTCTGTACAGCCGAGGATAATACCCTGCGCCCCTCTATCAATAAGCCTTTTAATAATTTCTAAGTACTTCTCTTTAGTCTCATTGTGGAATTGACCGCAGACAAGTTCAGCGTTTATGCTGGAATCGATATATGTTCTATCTGGCTCTTCTGGGATTATTGTTTCTATCCCCATTAATCTTAGTCGATCAGAATAAAAAGGTTTTTCCATTGTGGCACGAATACCTATCAAACCAACTTTTTTAAGATCGGCTTTAATAATTGCGCTACCTGTTGCATCGGCTATATGGACCATTGGAACATCAATATCTTTCTGTAAGCGGTCAAAAAAACGATGAACACCATTGGCGGCAAGTATTAGTATTTCTGCACCTGCAGCTTTAGCATTTTTGGCAGCAGCCAAAACCATTTTATAGGCGCCATCATCATCACCTTTGCTCACCAAACTTCTAAATTTTATTACATCTATATTAACAAGGAGCATATCTGCGCATGTTTCTTCTTTAGTATTAAAATATTCACCTGCCATGCGATTAAGAAATTTATAATACTCAAGGCTAGAGTACCAACTAATTCCTCCAACTACACCAATTCGTTTCATTTTAGAAATTTTCTCTAAAGAACTGGGTCTCGTCAGCATCCTTAACACCACCGGACTCTCCTTCTACTTGTGTTGGTTCCGTTCCTTCTTTGAATGGCATATAGAAAACTTTAACAGATCTTCTGGCGGCAATCTTACCAGTTTTGCCATCTATTTTTAAATATTTTATGCCATCTGGCTGTGCAAAATCACTCTTAGGAGATTTACTTGTAGCATCCCTCATATAATCAATCCATACAGGTAAAGAAACTTCAGCTCCAGTTTCGCCTTGCCCGAGCGACTTAGACTGATCATCGTAGCCAACCCAAACACCTGTCATAATATTTGGAGTATAACCAATGAACCATGCGTCACACCAATCATTAGAGGTTCCTGTCTTACCTGCCACGGGAATATTCAGAGCTGCAGCTGCCTTTGCACCAGTACCTTTGCTTGCAGCTTCTTTTAAAAGATAGTTCATAATATAAGCTGTTTGTGGAGGAATTACATAACCAGCAGGTGGAAGATCCAGTTTCCTACTACCTTCTTTTACAGCTTCCTGCGGGGTAGTATTATTGTTGTCTGAAGTTGCGTCGGCCTTATCTTCCGTTTTTACTTCCTCGTCTGCGCCTTCTATATAATCAATAGGCTTGCTTGCATCGAATTGTTCTATTACCTTACCGTTCCTATCCTCTATTTTTGTTATAAAATAAGGAACAACTCTCTTGCCACCGGCAGCAAATACAGAAAATGCTTTTGTCATTTCCCACAAAGATACAGCCGTGGAACCAAGACCTAACGAGAGGTCGTTTGGCATTTCTGACCTTATCCCTAATTTTTTTGCATATTCTTTTGCGTAAGAGACCTTTATATCCTGAAGTATTTTTGTGGTTGGGATATTCCTACTAAAAACTATCGCATCTCTTACAGTGGTATCACCATAGAATTCCTCGGAGTAGTTTGTAGGTTTCCAAGTGGTTGAGTTACCTTCGTCTTCGTAAACTATAGGTGAATCCATTATGACCGTTGCAGGGGTATATCCTTTATCTAACGCAGCAGAGTAGATTATTGGTTTAAAAGTTGAGCCAGCCTGACGCTTTGCCTGATATGCTCTATTAAATTCACTACCTTTAAAACTGTACCCACCAACCATTGCATTTATAGAACCGTCATTAATGTTAAAAGAAAGTAATGCTCCCTCTACAAGTGGTTCCTGTTCAATCGCAAAAATACCAGGCTTTAAAGGCGTAACTAAAATAACGTCGCCACGTTTTAAAACATTATTGTTTAACTTTCCTCTGTAAACCCAGGCAAAACCTTCTTTCCTTATAACACCCTGAGCATAACCAATGCTAACTTTTATTTCCTGTGTTTTGTCATTTATACCAAGGACCACCGCTTTATAGTTGGTTCCCTTATCAAGAGAGACTGGAGCCTTTTCTTTGTTCAGATCCTTTGCATCTTGTTTATTTTCCACTACAAACATCTTGTTCCTAATTTTGAATTCCTGCCACGTTTCCGGGAAATAGATATAATCCCTTACAGAGTCAGCTATATCTTTATTTATAGTCGCTATTTCCTGATCTATTTCCTGATCATTCTTTAATCTTTTTATAACACCCCTAAAACCCTGCTTTTTATCCAGAGTCCTTAGTTCTTCCTTAACTGCATTCTGTGCAGAAGTCTGGAGCTTTGAATCAAGAGTGGTATAAATATTAACACCTTCATCCAATATCTCTTCGTTACCATATTTTGAGACCATGTACTTTCTAACAAATTCTACAAAGTAAGGTGCAAGGTCCAAATTAATATCAACCCTTTTATAAACTTTTATCCTTTCATTAGCTGCTTTTTCTGCCTGAGCCTTTGTTATATAACCGTCTTCCACCATACGTGTAAGAACATATATTTGTCTTTCTTTGGCTTTGTTTGGATTTAATAACGGTGACCATTTAGACGGTGCTTGTGGAAGTCCTGCTAAAAGAGCAGCTTCTGCAAGAGTAACGTCTTTTACATCTTTTCCAAAATACATACTAGCCGCTGCAGAAATACCGTAAGCGTTGTGCCCAAGAAATATTTGGTTCAAATATAGATATAATATGTCCTGTTTTTTAAGATGACTTTCTATTCTGCCCGCAAGTATGGCTTCCTTAACTTTTCTGGAGATCTTTTTTTCTGATGTAAGCAAAAGACTTCGTGCAACCTGTTGTGTGATAGTGCTTCCACCCTGAGAGAATTGTCCAGACTTAAAATTGGCGACCATTGCCCTTAATATGCCTGCAAAATCCAAGCCTTTGTGTTCAAAGAACTTTCCATCTTCTGAAGCAACAAAGGCATTTATAATTACCTTTGGTATTTTATCAAAAGTAAGTATTTGTCTGTTCTCTTTATAATACGCCCCTATCTTTACATTGTTCTTATCATAAACTCCGCTAACCACTCTTGGTTTATAATCCTCCAAGGTTATAATGTTAGGTAAATTCTTAGAATAGTGTAAATATACACCCATCCCAACAAGAGCAATAAAGAACATCATAAAGAACAAAGACAACGAAAATATTTTTATCAAAAGATATATTTTTTTCTTCAAAGTTCACGCCCCTAATTTATTAGAGATAAATTTAACTAGTTCTTTTTTTAGCGCCGGGACTTTGTTCACATCCCCACCTCCACCCTGAGCCATTTGAGGGCTGCCACCGCCCTTTCCGCCAATTACTGAGGTAATTACAGTTAATATTTCTTGTGCTTTAATTTTAGTTACGAGTTCCTTGGGAACATAGGCTATAAAAGTTGGCTGCTCTTCACTTATAGAGAACAGAGCCACTACCTTGTCTGGTGCTTTAGCCTTTATAAAATCTATGTTGTCTTTAAGGTCTTTGATACTGTTTTCATCTAAAAACTCAACAACCATTGGCTCATTTTTTGATTTTTCCACAGCCTCTTTAAGAATAACTTCCGCCTTGCCACGTTTTAGTTTTTCACTTTCTTTTTTAACAACCCTGTTTTCTGCAAAAAGCATCGCTGCCTTTTCTGCGACCTCTGCTTCCGCACATTTTAATTCTTTACTTACGTTCTTTAATAACTTCGAGCAGGTGTTAAACTCATCATATACGTTTGTAGAAGTAACACCCCTTATCCTTCTGATGCCTGCGCCCGTGCTTTCTTCACTGATTATTTTAAAAACACCTATTTCCGAAGTGTTCCTTACATGGGTCCCTCCACAAAGTTCTGTGCTTAAACACCCTACTTTAACAACTCTTACTTTGTCGCCATATTTTTCGTCGAACAAAGCCATTGCACCTGTTTTTACAGCATCGCTATATTTCATATATTCAAATACAACATCTTCGCCTGCCAATATCCATTTATTAAGGTCTATCTCTACTTTTTCCAATACTTCATCTGCTACTTTTTCATAATGGCTAAAGTCGAACGTAAAGAATTTTTGATTAACCAATGAACCGGCCTGCTTTACATGCTCGCCTAAGTGCTTTCTTAAAAGATAATGCAACATATGAGTGGCAGTGTGGTTCCTTTCTATTAATTTCCTTACGTCATCGGCAACTTCTATCTCGTAAGGTTGCCCTATTTTTATTTCTGCGGCCAGTTCCTCTACCATGTGCAGGTGGAGCCCACCAACAGGCTTCTGGACAGAAACAATTGATGCTATGATGTCGCCGTTGACCTTTATAAAACCAACATCATTTATTTGCCCGCCTGATTCTGCATAAAAAGGAGTCTTATCAAAGAGAAGTATTCCACTTTCACCTTTAGATAACTTTTCAACAAAACCACCATTTTTTATTATCTTTAAACATTTTGCAAATATTTTAGTATTTGTATAACCAACAAATTCTGACTTTATCTCGTGGAAATTTCTTTTTAATAGCTCTATGTCCGCTTGGCTTATTTCTGATGCCACACAAGCATTCTTGCCTCTCGCATCGCGAGCCATTTGCCTTTGCTTATCCATTTCTGAATTAAAACCAGCCTCGTCAACGTTAAAGCCCTTTTCTTTGCATATCATTTGAGTCAGGTCCAACGGGAAACCATAAGTGTCATATAACTTGAACGCGATAGTACCAGCAAGTATTTTTCCACCCTTTATGTTAGATATCTCCTTCTCTAAAAGAGTTAATCCTTTGTCCAGAGTTTCGTAAAATTTTTCTTCCTCTGACTTTAATATTTTTTCTATATCCTTGCTTGCTTTAATAAGTTCAGGATATGCTGCACCCATAAGCTCAACAACTATCCCAATTTTTGAAGATAGAAATGGGTTATCAAACCCTATAACCTTTCCATGTCTTATTGCGCGTCTTATTATGCGTCTTAGAACATAACCAGCACCTTCGTTAGAAGGGAAACATCCATCAGCAATAAGAAATGCGATACTCCTTAAATGATCTGCTATCGCATTATAAGAGGCCTCATGCTTTTTATCTGATAGTTTTATTTTAGCGTCTTTTTCTATTTCTTTTTTTATGTCCTTAAAAAGATCTATATCGTAATTACTAGCTACGCCTTGCATAACAGCAGTTAATCTTTCTAACCCTGCACCGGTATCTATACTCGGTTTTGGGAGTCTTGTAAGTGCACCCTTATCATCCCTGTTATATTGCATAAAAACAAGGTTCCATATTTCTACGAACCTATCACAATCACAACCGACAGTACAACTAGGCTTACCGCAACCATGGTCTGGGCCGTGGTCATAAAATATTTCTGAGCATGGTCCACAAGGACCTGTATCACCCATCGACCAAAAATTATCTTTATCGCCAAATTTAAATATTCTTTCTTTGGCAATACCCATGTGTTTATGCCAAATATCAAAAGCTTCATCGTCGTCGTTGTAAACTGTTACATAAAGTTTTTCTTCTGGTATTCCATAGGTCTTCGTTAAAAGTTCCCAAGCGAACTGTATCGCCTCTTTTTTAAAATAATCACCAAAAGAAAAATTACCAAGCATTTCAAAAAAAGTGTGATGCCTGTATGTGAATCCAACATTTTCAAGGTCGTTGTGCTTTCCACCAGCTCTTACACATTTTTGACAAGACACAGCCCTTTTATATTCACGAACATCCATTCCAAGGAACACGTCCTTGAACTGGTTCATACCGGCGTTAGTAAATAGAAGCGTTGGATCTTTTTTTGGTAAAAGATTTGAGCTCGGTACTATCGTGTGTGAATTTTTTTTAAAATATTCTAGGAACAAAGAACGCACTTTCTCTATTTTCAAACCTTTAGTCCCCCGTATAGTCAAGATCCCCTTTACTACCAATGATCTGTCGAACTAGTTCCGTACGAAATCCTTTTCTAATAAAGAAGTCAGAAGCTTTTTTTATGCCCTCTATGTTATTAAGGCTGAAACGCTTCTTGCTTAAGAGATATCTTATATTCTCTCTTTCGTCATTTTCAAGGAAAAAAGTTCGTACCAGTTCGTCGGCAAGCCCCCTTGGTAAGCCACGCTCAACAAGCCTTCCAATAACATCATATCTGGAATGCCTTTTGCGCTTGAGTTCCTCTATATAGAGTTCTGCGGTGTCTTTATCGTTAATAAAGCCTTTTGCTTGAAATTCTTGAAGTACTTTTAGGACTGATTCGTGGTCGTAACCACGCTGAAGCAACTTGGATCCAAGTTCCTTAGAAAAATGCGGCCGCCTTGCAACAAGGTCGGCCGCTTTCCTAGAAATATTGTCAGTTGGTTTTTGCCTCTTCTGCATGAGCTCTCTTGCCAGTAGGCTTTGTAGTGGTCTTTTCTTCTTTTTCTCTGGATGCAGATGCAGTGGAAGTTGTTATGGTCTCTGCGGACCTTGCTTTTACACCGTAATGGTTAAGTATCTTGCCTTCTATTTCTGCAAGTGCTTTTGGGTTGTCTTTTAGATAGGTGGCAACGCTATCTTTGCCCTGACCTATTTTGTCACCATTATAAGCGAACCATGAACCGCTCTTTTCTATAACTCCAGCATTAACTCCACAGTCCAAGATCTCTCCAACCTTAGATATGCCTTGTCCATAGATGATATCAAATTCGACTTCCTTAAATGGAGGAGCAACCTTGTTTTTAACTATCTTAACTCTAGTCCTAGTCCCTATTACGTTATCTCCGTCCTTGATGGAGCTTGCTTTTCTTATGTCCATTCTAATTGTGGAGTAGAACTTTAATGCATTACCGCCAGTAGTCGTTTCTGGATTACCGAACATAATACCAAGTTTCATTCTTATCTGGTTAATGAATACAACAACGCACTTTGAACGACTAATGCTTCCTGTCAATTTTCTTAGAGCCTGAGACATTAATCTTGCCTGAAGTCCCATATGGGAGTCGCCCATTTCGCCTTCTATTTCTGCTTTAGGTACAAGAGCTGCAACAGAGTCAACTATCAGAACGTCAACTGCACCTGATCTAACAAGTGTATCTGTTATTTCTAATGCTTGTTCACCACTGTCTGGCTGTGAGATCAAAAGATTCTCTGTGTCTACGCCAAGTTTTGTTGCGTAATTAACATCAAGCGCATGCTCTGCGTCTACGAATGCAGCCACACCACCATTCCTCTGTGTTTCTGAGATAATGTGTAAAGCTAAAGTTGTTTTTCCAGAAGCTTCCGGACCATATATCTCTACTATTCTTCCTCTTGGAAGACCGCCAACGCCAAGAGCTATGTCCAAGCCCAATGAACCCGTTGGTAGAACATCAACTGTTCTATCTACCTTGTCCTCGTCACCTAGCCTCATTATAGAACCTTTGCCGAATTGCTTCTCTATTGAAGAAACTGCAAGTTCCAAGGCCTTTTTTTTGTCCTGAACGGACATGTTGTTTGGTGTTAAACCCATGTTAACCTCCCCTGTTTTGTTTATTTATTTTTCAAAAAAGTTATATCAACTAAATCAAAAGATAACTAATAAAAAAGCTTTACCACGTTCAAAATAACTGCCGTGTAAACCCCTGCCATAAGGTCATCTGCCATAACTCCCAATCCTAACGGTAACTTCTCTAATTGCCTTATAGGAACAGGTTTGAAAATATCAAATATCCTGAACAGTACAAATCCGGCAATTCCCCAATAGATCCCTATTGGGACACAGATCATACTTACAAGGTACCCACAGAACTCATCAACTACTATATGTTGTGAATCCTTACAATTATATATACGTTCAGCGATGCCAGAAAGATAAATACCAATAACAGATAAAATTACAGTAACAATAAAATAAAGTTTTATATCGACGTACTTTAGATAATATTGCCAAAAAAGTAATCCTCCCAAAGTTCCCCAAGTTCCAGGAGCAACAGGAAGATGTCCTAGTCCGAAAACAGAAACATAAGCTTTAACTAAAAAATTCTTCATAAAAATACCTACTGCTAAACTCATGCCTACATATATAGCGCATCACTACGACAAAAAGTGTCAGAAATCTTCTGGGATCATCACAAAATTCAAAATGGTCTCACCAACTTTTACGGAATCCTTTTCCCTAAAAGTGGCCATTTGCACTCTTTGTTCATTTATATATGTACCGTTCTGACTCCCAAGGTCCTTTATTTTAAAAATACCAGGTCCTTCAAGAGTAACTTCTGCATGTTCTCTGGAAACACTTTTATCATATATCCAAAGGTCCTTCGTTCTACCTATAACGATCTTTTTTCTATAAAAATGGAAAACGTTGCCCTCATTCTCTCCGCCAACTATTTTTACCATGAAATTATAACCACTCATCAAGGTCCTAGAAAGATATTCTTCTTCCACTATATTCGCAGGAATAGAATCAAGCATATCTAAAAATAATTCATATGGTTTGGTACCAATAGTGTATGGAGGCTGTGTTTTTAGATCCGGATTGAACTCTACCTTTTCATCTAACACTTTTGCTAATTTTTTGAAATCATGTGTCTGTTTTGAATATTTTGATGGGGACAACCCTACAAAGGTCCGTCCGTCGGCAACATCCTCTGTAACAGCCGTAACCATAAAAACGGTAGTACCTATTTTTAGTCGATCATTATTCACCAATAAAGATTTTCGAACTCTTTTGTTGTTAACAAAAATTCCGTTTGTACTACCAAGGTCCTGAGCAACCAATTCTCCACCTATTATGCTTATGGTAGCGTGCAACTTGGACACTTCTGCATCAGCTACGAACACAGCGGTCTTTCTGTCTATATTGGTAGGAATGCCCTCTGGCGGCATACGCCTGACTTCATATCTAATGTTCTCTTCGAGTTCATAGACCGTATCGACGTTATTGCCTTCTATTATTTTAAGATTGAACCTTTTTGCCATTACCTACCCCGCAGCAATACATTTATACTAACGTTCTCAAAAAATCCACAGCGTTGCATACTCTTATTTTATCCATGGATATATAATCTTTTTTACCAATAGCACTTATTTGCCACGACTTAACATTAGGAAATTTAGCTTTAAGATATTTAAAACCCTTAGAGATTTCCGCATCATTCCATTTACACTCAATAAACATAGATGGTTTATTGTCCTCTGTTACAACAAAATCAACTTCTCTGCCATCTACATCCCTAAAGTATCTTAGTTCCATGTTGGAGCCCTTTGTATCTTCCATATAACTAACCCACTTTAAAAGATGAACAGCCACCATATTTTCAAATTTTATTGACTCATCATTTATAAGTGTCCAGTCAAAGTGATAATGTTTTTGCTCCTTTTTTACTGCGCGTATTTTAGGTGCCCCAAAAGGAGACACTCTAAAGATTGCATACAACCTCTCAAGTATCTCGAGCCAATTTGATATTGTCTTGTGACTAAGTTGCATGTCTTCTCTTAACGAATTTATAGAGAGCGGAGAGCCGACAAGTTCAGGTAACCTTATTAATAATAACTGCATATTACCTATATCGTGGATCCGTTCTAAAGAGGTAAGATCTTCGTTTATTATCCTTTGCCTATACTCCCTGGACCATCTTTTAGATTCTACTTCTGACGAACTAAAGAATGGCTCCGGAAAGCCTCCCAATTTTAAGAGATCAAGCATATCTTTTGAATTCTTTATATCAAGTTCAGCAACACTAAGAGGAAGTAATCTTAAGTAGTGATAACGACCCTGAAGTGAATCACCTCCAAAACGATAATAGTCCAATCTTGCGCTCCCGGTAACAAGGATTTTTTGGTTTTTATCCTTGTCGTCGTATAGCCCTTTTAGGTAATTACGCCAATTTTTATATTTATGAAGTTCATCAAAAACCAAAAAATTAGAATCTGGAAGTTCTCTTTTAAGTATAGCCTCCCTGTGCTCGGGAACATCCCAATTAAGGTATCCTTTGTGCTGACCAAGGAGTTTTTTAGCTAGAGTGGTTTTACCAACCTGCCGAGGACCTCCTAAAAAGACCATCTTCTTTTTTAAGTCAGAGTTTATTTGCTTAAAAAGATATCTATTGAACATGAACATATCATACTAGTTTTTTAGACTGTTGTCAAAAATACTCACGAGTTTTTTAGATAGGTGTAGAAATTTCCCTAGCAATGAAAACACAAGTGACTTAACAAAAGTACAATTAAACAAGATATTTCCAGTGGATAAACGGTTTAACATATTAATCCGTTGACTTCTATGGGGGGGGGGTAAAATACGGAGACAACAAAAGAACGTCCCAAGGAGGGAATCATGATGAAAATGTCCTTTTTTGCATTTTTATTGTTAATAGGTATTAATTCTTATGCAATAGAATGTGTGTATGTCACCGTTGCATTGGGAAATGGCGACAACAAGCTTCAAGGGCCAATAGTTACGGGAACAACTTCGCCTAAGACCGCTGCAGCTACTATAGTGACAAAAGACATTATTGATAATTGCCCTTCAGCAGTGCGACATCGAGACCGTGTCCTATGGTTAGAAAGCTCTACTGACACCGATGTTGATTCTACTACAACTCTCAATAGGCAAGAAGTTTCGGGTTACCCATGTACATTTGCACCTATATTACTTTCAGTAGATGGCAAGAGTGCTCAAATAGTTGAATGTAAAAAGCTTAAATAGCATTTTAACAATCAGAGGACGCTGGTATCTCCACTTAAAATTACGCCACAGCCTTTATATGTTTTCTGGTGCCTTTGTAAAATTCAATGTTTTCTATCTTCTTTGAAAGAAGAGCAATTTCCATAACCTGCTCAACCCTATCTACGAACATGAATTTAAGTTTCTTTTTATATTCCTTAGGAAGTTCGGTCAAATCCTTCCTGTTAGCTTCGGGAGCTATTATGGTAGTAATTCCCGCTCTTAGCGCTGCCAACGACTTCTCTTTTAAACCACCTATAGGAAGCACTTTTCCAGAAAGACTTATCTCTCCAGTCATTGCTATGTCTTTAGAAACAGGGCGACCTGTAATATGGGAGATTATTGCCGTAGCTATTGCTATACCGGCAGATGGACCGTCTTTTGGAACTGCGCCTGCTGGAAAGTGAACATGTATCTCGTTATTCTGAAAATAATCTTCGTTGATACCATATAATTGTGCCATAGTTTTTACATATCCCAACGCTGTAGCAGCAGATTCTTTCATTACCTCGCCCAAGTTACCTGTTAATCTTAGTCCGCTACCTTTTGCAGAAGCGACTTCTATTAACAATATTTCCCCACCATACTGAGTCCATGCAAGCCCAGTGGATATACCTATCTCGTCGGAAGTATTTTTTTCTTCTGACATGTATATTGGGCAACCAAGGAATTTTTCTACCGTTGACGTTGTTATCTTTTCTGGAAGAGGTTTATCCTGTGCGATAAGTTTTGCGATCTTCCTATACATCTTCCCTACCAATCTTTCTAAAGTTCTTACTCCCGCTTCTCTTGTGTACTCGCGGATTATCTTAAAAATTACCTTCTCGCTGAACTTTACCTCAATATTATCGAGGCCATTTTCTTTTTTCTGTTTTGGCATCAAGTGTTTTTGTGCTATCTTTACTTTCTCTTCGCTGGTGTAACCAGAAAGTTGTATTATTTCCATTCTATCCCTTAAGGCAGCTGGGATAGTGTCCAACATATTGGCCGTTGCAATGAACATAACGTTCGAAAGATCGAACGGAACGTTCAAATAATGGTCCCTAAAAGAAAAGTTCTGTTCAGGGTCTAATACTTCCAATAATGCAGAACTTGGATCGCCTTTAAAATCTGCGCCAAGCTTATCTATTTCATCAAGAACAAAAACTGGATTACTTGTGCCAGCAAGTTTTAAGCTCTGCATTATTTTACCAGGCATTGCACCAACGTAAGTGCGTCTGTGCCCTCTTATTTCTGCCTCATCCTTTACGCCGCCCAAAGAGATACGAACAAATTTTCTGCCTAAAGCACGTGCAATGGATTTTCCTAAAGAAGTTTTGCCGACCCCAGGTGCTCCTACGAAACAAAGTATAGGGCCTTTTAGTTTGTTGTTGAGCTTAGTTACAGCAAGGTGTTCTATTATTCTTTCCTTAACTTCTTCAAGATCATAATGATCTTCGTCCAGTATCGCTTTTGCTTTATCTATGTCTAAATTGTCCTCGGTGCTAACAGACCAAGGTATTTCCACTATCCACTCTAAATATGTTCTTAATACTGCTGATTCACTGGCATCAGGGTGCATCCTTTCTAGACGTTCTAATTGCTTAAATGCTTCATCCTTTACTTCTGTTGGTAATTTTATACTCAGTAGTTTTTGTCTTATATAATTAAGGTCGTCATCTTTTTCTTCTGTCTCACCAAGTTCATCCTTTATAGCCTTCATCTGCTCTTTAAGAAAATATTCTTTTTGGACCTTTGTTATTTCATCTTTAGTTCTGTTGTTTATTTTATTCTGTAACTCTACTATTTCAAGCTCTCTGGATAAATATTCATTAACCATATATAGTCGCTGTATAACATCAGTTGCTTCCAGTACATTTTGTGCCTCGTTAACTTTTAATCCAAGATTGGCAGTAATAAGGTCTGCAAGTTTTCCGGCTTCTTTTATTTCCTCTATTATCAAGAGTAGATCCGGAGTTAAAAGTTTCCCAGAAGAAACTATTCTTTCAAGCTGCTCCTTAACATTCCTTATTAAAGCATCTGTTTCCGTTCCGGAAGCTGGTACCAACTCCTGTATCTCGTCTACCACTACCTTCATAAAAGGTTCAGTTTGTTCATAGGATCGTACTTTCGCTCTATTCATTCCCTGTACTAGAACTTTAAGTCTTCCGTCAGGGAGTTTTTTAACTCTTATGATCGTTGCCAAGGTTCCAATTGCATAGATATCATTTGCAGTAGGGGCTTCATCCGCCACATTTTTTTGTGCAGCAAGGAATACTAGTTTATTGCCGGCATCTGCTTCTTCCACTGCTTTGATGGAACTTTCTCTTCCAACAAAAAGCGGCAGGATCATGTATGGGAACACCACGACATCTCTAACAGGTAGCATTGGTACAGATTTGAACAATTCCATTAAAGCCTCCAATAACCTTTGTGCCTTAATGAACTCTTCGGAAAAAAGGCTAGATAACTTTAACCAAACTAACTAGTTGTAATTATAAGATAATTTATCCTGATTTTAATAAGGAATATGAAGTAGCCAAAGAAACAAAAAATTAAGCCGGTCTCTTTTGTTCCATTTCCATATCTTGCATACAATCTACGCAAAGAGAAGAAAAAGGTTGGGCCTTTAATCTTTCGTAAGAAATTTCATCACCGCAGTTTTCGCAACAACCGAAGTTGCCTTCCGTCATTCTGGCAAAAGCTTTTTCAATTTCTAATAAACATTTTCTGTCTCTTGTTTGAATAGTGCAACTTAGATATTGATTAACTTCTTCTACTGCGTAATCACCTTCATCAGAAGGTTTTTGATCATGATCCATCATTTGTTTAAAAGCTGAACGAGAGCTATCGAGAAGCTCTTGTTTTTTTCTTAGCAAAAGTGCTTTGAAAAAATCCATCTGCTTATTAGTCATCCCCTACCCCCTTGACTAACAAAACTTCAACAAAGCTATATTCACACAAAAAAAAATTTTTTCAAGTAGAAAACTAATCTTTAAGAATTATTTTTCCTTTTTCTACTCCAAGAACAAAAAGTTGTTTATCGATATCTCCATTTGGTTCAATTTTCATTTTTCCTGTCGCACCAGTAAATGAACCGATGTTGGTTATGTAATTTCTAAAAGTATCCCTATTAATGGAGGTTGGAGTACTACCAGAGAACGCTTTGTTCATTGCAGATACGATTATATTCATAGCGTCGTAACCTTGAGCTTCAAGAACTCCTGGGGTCGAATTAAAAGCGTCCTTGAAATTTTTAACAAAACTTCTACTTTCTGACATTGCGGTCAAAGAAGTAAAGCCATCTATAAAGATTGCACCATTAACATGATCCTGACCTCTGCTTATGAGTAAAGGACTGTTCCAAGTGTTCGGTCCCATGAGTACAATATTCTTTGCATCATAGTAAGGTAGATAAGGAGCTATTTGTGCGGCTATCTTTGCGTCGTCGGGAATAAACAGTGCATCGAAGGCATCAACAGGAGACAGGTTAAGATCGCTGCTTTTTGCTTTCTTCCTTGGGTCAGCAGAAGCTTCCTCTCCAAGTTTGTATTTAAGCTCACTATATTCTTTTAGTCTTGATCCTACGTAATAAATGCCCAAAAGCTTTTTAACTTGTTCTCTAAAATCCGTCTGTCCTGTCTGGTACGACTCAACGGCGGTTATCTCGCCGCCTTTCCTAAGAACTTCATCCCAAAAATATTTTGTAAGTTCCTGTCCATATCTATCCTCGGGATAAATTATCCCGAATCTCTTCATAGCTAGGTTGTCCATTGAATAATCAACAAGCCTTCTTATCTGATTCCTATTGCTCATAGCCATTCTGAATACATATTGTCCCAATCCATCAAGATCATCCTTTTGCGAAAGACTTATGTTTGGAATACCGGACATGCTACATTGAGAAGCCGTCGTTGCAGCTTCATCGTTGCCTAAAGGACCAATGATCGCCAACACGTGGTCTTCTTGCATTAATTTCTCTACAGCCATCCTTGCTACTTCTGGATCTGATTGAGAATCCATTACGGCGAGCTTTACTGGTGGTTTTGCGTTTTTGTTATCTCCAAACACACCTGCAGCAAGTTGTATCCCCATGAGAGATTTTTGTCCAAAAGCAGAGTTCTTTCCAGTTAAAGGTAAGATCACTCCAACAGTGTAAGGATCAACTTGATCTGTATTTTTTAATCTGGCCATATAATTATCGGCCTGAACGGAATATTCATGCTGAGGGTATAGTGTCTGGAATCTTGTGAATTTTTCTTTTGCTTTTACGCTATTACCTTTTTGTATATATCTTTCTCCCAAGGTGAACGTAATATAAGAGTTAAAGTCCTGCCCTGAGTATTTTTTCTCCATCGCTTCAAGGTCATCTGTTTTGATCTTGTCTATTTCTGCCAACATAGAGACTTTGAGCTTTGATCTAACTCCTTCGTCTAAAGTAATGGCATATGCTTCTGCAAATGCTTCGAAAGAACTAATGCTCTCCAAACTTGCAGAAAGAATAGTCCCTTTAAGTACCATCACCTTAATTTTTTCATCTGCAATGGAACCAGCCTTATCAAAATTAGTGCTATTTAATATAGAAAGAGCCTTGCTGGAGTTGCCCTGTTTGTATTCAGTTAATGCATGGTTGTAAATAGCAGCGTTTTCTGACTGAGCAACAGGAACAACTGGTTTTTTCTTTTTAATGCCAACAGTTTGCTGCTCTGCACAGGACGATACGGCTAGAACTGCACACATAATAAGTGTATATAAAAATATTTTTTTCATGAGAACTAGCTTACCTGAAGTTCTTAAGGCTTTCTATATATTTTTTGAACATAGGATTGGAAAATTCAGACATGCTTGCGTCTAATTTTTTAAGTAATTCTATTTGCTCTTTTGACAGCTTAACCGGGGTTTCTACAGATATATGTACTAATTGATCACCTCTGGTGTGACCTCCAAGTCTGTAAATACCCTTGCCGTGCAATCTAAAAGTTTTTCCCGTTTGGGTACCTGTTGGTATTTTCATTTTAACAAGACCATCAAGAGTAGGTACTGTTACCTCTGCTCCAACTGCTGCCTGATAAAAGGTTACTGGTATTTGGCAAACCACGTCGAAATCATCCCTTTGAAAGAATGGATGTGG
>Ga0073936_10002717_pt1 | contig 26079 bp, 23 predicted proteins | sample AliMusrvi5mmetaG_FD_87041 | JGI IMG/M metagenome (GOLD analysis project Ga0073936, IMG submission 87041) | Freshwater lake bacterial and archeal communities from Alinen Mustajarvi, Finland, to study Microbial Dark Matter (Phase II) - Alinen... | ecosystem: Environmental > Aquatic > Freshwater >...
CCTGTTCACCCCGGTGGGTGACCCGGTGCAGCAGTCGCGGCTCCAGCCGGAACATCAGGCCCAGCACGCGCGCATCGCGGGCATCGCTCTTGTCCGTGCTGTCCCAGATCGCCCGCAACTTGCGTGGATTACCCACCCACACTTCAAAGCCCATCGCTTCGAGCAACCGCGAAATCCACCCCGAGTGCGTTCCGGCCTCCATCACCACTACCGCCCCGGCATGGGGTTCGAAGTAATTTTTTACCTGCTGCATGGTGTTGACCATCCCGTCCGCGGCATGTTCCGTCCCGTCCGCATCAAAAATTACTGCCACATGTCGCTTGTCACCCAGATCCAAACCGATTACCTTATTCATGCGGGTCTCCTTTCGTTGCAGCGCTTCTGGCGACTGCGTCCACTGTGAATCTTATCACGGCTTACGAAGGAGACCCGCCTTCTCATACTATCTTTGCGAGAAAACTCTTTCTCAGCCTTTCGCGTCCTTTAGCGCCTTTCGCAGTTAACTTCCGGATGCTGACGGCTGAAAGCTGATCGCTGATTGCTTTCCACCTCTGCGCCATGCCCTTTGCGCCATCCGTCTTATCTGTGGTCGGTATTTTGCCTGAACCATTAAACCATCAAACCCTTAACCCTAAAACTTCTCATTCCTATCCGCACCCTTTGCGCCATGCCTTCCTAGTAGGGTTACACCCCATGGCATTCAGGACAGGCGTTGCGGTATTAAGTCAGAACGCTGTTCACTCGACGGCGTGTCGTTAAAAAAAAGGCAGGGACGTATGAAAGCAGTCGTTGATCCGTCTATATGTACAGGGTGCGGGCTTTGTGCGGAAACGTGTCCGGAGGTTTTCGAGATGGATGGGGAAGCGGTGAAAATCAAGGTTGACCCGGTGCCTGCCAAGGACGAGGCGGCGTGCCGCAAAGCCATGCAAGGCTGTCCGGTCGAGGCGATTTCCATGCCGGGGATGTGAAAATTCAGGAAACAGACAAAGGGGGCGCGGCAATGAAAAAGGCAGCAGGGGTGAATAAACCGGGAAAAATGCCGAAGGCTGAATGCCGGCAGGGCCAAAAAATCATTTTTGAGGCGGCCGCGGCGCCCGGAAGCGAAGTGTTTTGGGCGGGGAGATTCAGCAGCGGTGATCCCAAGCAGTATCAGATGTACGCCAACCCGGATACCGGGGTTTACCAGATCGCGCTCGCGCTTCCGCCGGGGCGCCATGAGTACAAGTTTGTGGTGAATGGCGAATGGTGTGTGGATTCCAAATACCTTGAATTGGCGCCGAAGGCCGCGCGACACTTGAACAGCTTTGTCTCGGCATAAGCGCCTGTCCGGAAACCCGTCGGCCATGACATGGCGGGGTTGCGCCTTTGCATGAAAACTCATGCTGAAAGTTTCCGAACGCTTCACTCCTCCGCCGCCACCGGACAAGCCGTCCGGTCAAATCTGATTTGGCCGGACCTCTTCCGGTCCGAACCTCCGTGCCTCAGTGTCCGTGGTGATTTCCTTCCATCCGGATTTCGCGCCTTTCGCTGTGCCGGCATAGCCGCTACGGCGAAGCCTGGGTTTTTCGTAGTTCCAACTACTGACTCCTGTCTTCTGGCTCCTGACTACTGCTCCCACCTTCAAGGTCCCTTCACGCAGCGGAACCCGGTATTGTAGTTCGCGTAGCCCATGCTGTTCCAGCTGCGGGCCGCACACCGCGCGTTGTTGGGGAAGTTGTTCCACGACCCGCCCCGCAGCGCCCTGAACGTTGCAAGGGACGGTCCATGCGGATCCGTCTGGTAGTCCGCCGTATAGTTGTCGTACCAGTCCCAGCACCACTCCCACACATTGCCCGCCATGTCGTGCAGCCCATAGCCGTTGGCCGGGAAGACTCCGGATGGATTCGTGCGCGGGATGACGCCGTCGTCGTACTCCGGGTTGTAGCCTGACGTCGGGCTGGTGTCGTAAATATAGCTGGTGGGGTCCGCGTTGTAGTTTGCCCGGGCGTGCTGGATCGTGTCCGTGCCCCACGGGAACAGCCGCCGCTGCCGCCCGCCCCGCGCCGCCTTTTCCCACTCCGCTTCCGTCGGCAGCCGGTACCCGTTGGCGTCCCACTTCACCCATGCGTTGTCGATGGCATTGCTGCCGGTCTTGTAGAGGTTGAAGTAGATCGGGTCGATGTAGTAGCAGGGGGTCAGCTTTTCCTTCTGGCTGCGGGCGTTGCACCACTTCACGCAGTCGTACCAGTTCACGGTGTGCACCGGATGGTTGTTGGTCTTGCCCGACCCCGCATTGTCGAAGGCGTACCCGTTGGTGACGGCCCAGTTGTAGACCGCGGCCCATTTCGCCTTCGTCACCTCCGTCTCGTCCATCCAGAAGCCGCTGACGAAGTTGGTGTGGACCGGCTCCGCGATGCCGGTCTGGCCGAGCTCCACATCCCCGCCGTCAACCCACACCATGCCGTCCGGCGGCCGGTTGGTCGCCATGACCACCCGGTAGAACATCGGCACCTCGACTGTGAACCCGGTTGCGGTGTTTCCATCCAGCGAGCCGATGTTGTCGAACGTCCGGTACCAGGGCCCTTCCGCCCGGGCCGCCCATTCCACGCGGTAGAGCGCGTTCGAGTTCACCGCATTGGTCCAGGCGAGTTGGGCGCTGCCTTGGAACGATGTGATCACCGGGCCTTGCCCCATGCCGGGGAGTACCGCAATCCAGATCAGCCACCATGCCGCCATCCACACGCATGCTCTCATCTTGTACCCTCCGCTCATGCGAATCATAGGCCAGACAGTTTCCTGTACTTTTGCAGGTATGGAAAACACTGTCAATGCGCTTTTGGCAGCCGCGGCGACCCAGCCGCGGCGACCCGGGGCAGGGGCGCGCCATTGGCAACCGCCATTCACTCCGCAACCTTAAAATTCCGATCGCTTCACTCCTCCGCCGCCACCGGGCAAGCCGTTCGGTCAAATCTGATTTGGCCGGACCTCTTCCGGTCCGAACCTCCGTGCCTCTGTGTCTCCGTGGTAAATCTTTCCGCAATCCTGCCCATCCTGTTGATCCATGTGTAAATGGCCTCAGCCTGTTTTTGGTTGATCGTCGCCACCGTCAAGTGTACCGTTCAGCGGATAAATAAGGTTCGACCGGATACAGGGAGGATTCTCGCCATGGCAATCTCCAGTGGTTTCAACTGGCCGCAGGGGCAGCGGTGTGCCGTCTCGCTGACATATGATGATGCGCTCCCCGTGCATCACCAGGTCGTTGCGCCCCTCCTGGCCGCGAAGGGCTTGACCGCCACCTTCAATGTGAATGCGCATGGCGGCTTCACGGATGACCCGGATGCGTGGCGCTCTGTCGCGGCCCTTGGCCATGAGCTTGGCAACCACACCCTTTTCCATCCCTGCCGCCGCGTGCCCGTGGAAAATTACGGCTGGCTGGCGCCGCACTATGATCTGTGTGACTACACCCCCCGGCGCTGGGCTGACGAGATGCGCGTTGCCAACTGCCTCCTGAAGCTGGTCGACGGCCGGTCGGAGCGGACGTTCGGCAACACGTGCTGCCATACCACGATCGGGCAGGGGGACCATGAGACCTCCCTCGACGATCTGATATCAACCCTGTTTGTCGCCGCGCGCGGCGCGATGAACCGCACGGTCATTGGTCCCGGTTCATTGCGCTATACCGCCCTGGGGCATTTTTCGGGGGATGCGAAGACGGTTGCGGAACTGTGGCAGGACATTGAACGGGCCGTGGAGCAGGGCGGCTGGATCATCTTCATGTTCCACGGCGTCGGGAAGGGCACGCATAACTTGTATATCGACACGGACCAGCACGCCCGGTTGGTTGACGATCTGGCCGGGCGGGCAGGCAATATCTGGACCGCCTCGATGGTGAAGGTCGCTGGCTACTTGAAGCAGGCGGGATATACGGGCAGATGAAGGACGCAGGCATGACAGGAAAAGAGAAGTTGCAGTGCATTCTGGACGGCCGCATCCCGGAATCGCCGCCGCACTGGGAGCTGGCGTTCCAGATTGAAAAGGAGCTGTTCGGGCTGGATTTGGAAAAGGTGCCCGGGGCGGCTGTCGGTGCCATCCCGCTGGAGGTGGGGCACCGCCTCGTGGATGAGTTCGGCTGGGCCGCCATCAGCGGCGGCTACGAGGTGAAAGGCATCGAGGAGGTCAAGAAGGCCCTTGGCCACAAGGCGCTGGTGCCCGCCTATGAGGGCGGCGGCGTCTTCTGGATGCCCAACGGCACGGACATGATGGATTTCATCGTCCGGCTCTTCGAACAGCCGCAAGAGCTCCATGCCGAGGCCCGGCGCAAGTGCGAGGAGGCCAAGCTGTTCTTCCGGCAGGCCGTGGACGCGGGCGCGGACTTCTTTGTGCTGGCCTATGACTTCGGCTACAATGACGCGCCGTTCATCTCCCCGGCCCACTTCGCCGATCTGGTCACGCCATATCTCACCGAGCTGGTCCAGAGCATCCACGGCCTCGGCCGCAAGGCCATCCTGCATTCGGACGGCTGCCTGACGCGGATTCTGGACCAGATCAAATCCACCGGCGTTGACGGCTACCAGTCGGTGGATCCGCAGGGGCATATGGACATCCGGCAGGTGCGCGCGCAGTATCCGGACTGGATCCTGATGGGCAACGTCGCCTGCAACATACTGCAGGACACCGACGAGGCCCGGATCAGGGAATCGGTACGCTACTGCATGGACCATGGCGGCATCGGCAAGCCCTACATATTCTCCACATCCAACTGCATCTTCAGGGGCATGCCGGCGCAGAGCTACCGCATCATGGTGGATGAATACCGCCGCCTGTGCCCCGCATAGCCTTTGTGCGACGCGGGATAAATCTTTTCCTTTTTTGCCGTGAATTTCCCATGGCACTCTGGCACTATCACGGAAAGCTATTAGGCTGGGTGGTTTGATCGCAGGCGTTGATCGGGAGGATGCGGCATGAATATAGGCGCTATGAAGAAAAGCATCGCAACATGTTTCGCGTTTCTGGCCTTGGCTGTTTTGGCCCGGGGCGGGGATGCCGACCCTTTGGCCGCTTTGGCCCGGAGCGGAGACGCCGACCCTTTCGCAACCGTCAAATGGGCGGCTGAGCAGGGGATGGCGAAATCACAATACAACCTCGGGGTCTGTTACGAAACCGGCGCAGGCGTCAAGAAGGACCTGGTCGAGGCCATCCGATGGTACCGCAAGGCCGCCGACCAGGGGGATGCGAAGGCGCAATACAGCCTTGGGGCTTGCTACTATTCCGGCATTGGTGTGGAAAAGGATCCTGCGGAGGCCGTCAAATGGTACCGGCAGGCCGCGGAACAAGGGGATGCATCCGGGCAGTCCAGCCTTGGATCCTGCTGTAAAAATGGCATTGGCATGGAAAAGGATCCCGTGGAGGCGGTCCGGTGGTTCCGTAAGGCCGCGGAACAGGGCGATCCATCCGGGCAGTCCAACCTTGGCTTCTGCTACGAAACCGGCACAGGCGTGGAGCAGGACCCGGTCAAAGCCATCCAATGGTACCGCAAGGCCGCTGAGCAGGGGACCGCGATGGCGCAATATAACCTTGGGGTCTGCTGCAAAAACGGCATCGGTCTTGGGAAGGATCCTGCCGAGGCTGCCAAGTGGTTCCGCATGGCCGCTGAGCAGGGGATCGCGAAGGCGCAGTATAACCTCGGTGTCTGCTACGAAAACGGCGAAGGCGTGGAGAAAGACCCCGCCGAGGCCGCCAGGTGGTTCCGCATGGCCGCTGTTCAAGGATATGTCAAAACAAGGTGAGGGAATCAAAGGGAGAAGACAGGAGCCCTGCGAATCCATCCCGCCTGATTCCTGTTGCTCCGTAAAATCATTTTGTGCTGCACAAAATGAGGCAAACCGCAGGTTGCATATCTTTGCGCGTGAAAAATCTGATGCCGGCTTTTGCGCCCGGCTTTCGTAGTTGAACATTTTATCAGTGTTTATCTGTGTGATCTGTGGGCGGTTATGCTTTGCTGCCAGCGTCCAAGATCGCCGCCCTCTGTCTGCCGTCGTCACCGCACGGTGGCCCCATAGAAGCGCTGGGGTTGCGGCACGGCGTCGACCGGCACCTGGTGGGTCGGTTGGAACATGCGCTGCCGGGCCACCTCGCTCCAGTTGTACATGGGTGTGGCCAGGTCCTCGGCTGACAGGATCGCGACCGTCTCCCCGCTGGCCGCCTCGACCGTGACGGTGGCGGAGTTGCTTCCCGTCGTCAGCCCGCGGAAGACCGGGGGCTGTTCGATCACGCGACCGAGGCGGAGTCCATTGCCGAAGCTGGTGACCCAAACCTCGTTCGCGTCGAAGGGATTGAAGAACACGCGCGCAGGGAAACGGAACGGGTAGCCGGCCAGGTTCACGAAGGCCGGTGTTGCACTGCGGCGGTTTGTGCTGCACCACAGCCCCTGGTCTTCGGTAGTGACGTACAGCACGTCCGGATCAACGGGGCTCAACGTGCAGCTGCCGACCGCCTTCAGGTTGGTGGTGATGCGCGTCCAGGTGGTTCCGCGGTTGGTCGTGGCGTACAGACCGCCCAGGTCCGCAGACGCTCCCCACTCGCCCCAGACTCCGGCAAACCATGTGTTCTGTGCGGGATCGTGCGGGTCGATCACGACATCCTTGGTGTAATAGCGCATCCCTGCGGCGCTCCGGTCCTCCCAGCTGGCGCCCCCGTTTGTGCTGGCAAACACCCCGGAGCTTGCCGTGAAGTCGGACGTGATGCGGGCGGAGTAGGAGCACACGAGGGTCCCGTCATTGAGGACCCTGATCAGGTACGGATGTCCTTCCGTCCGGGGTGGGGCGGCCAGCCGGGTCCATACGGCCCCGGCGCCGGCGGCAAGGTTCGTGGTGTGGTAGACCCCGCCGCTGGCGCTGTGCACCATGGTGGCGTAAAGCACGTTGGAATGGCCGGGGTCTGTGGCCAGTCCCGCCACCGGACGGCCGAAGTCCTTGAGCGTCGCCCATGTTGCGCCCCGGTTGGTCGAGTAAAGCACGGCGCCGCTGCCCGCGTCGATTGCAGGATCCTTGCAGTACTTGTCCCATGCGTAGAGATCGTGGACGGACGAGGCGGCGGCATAGATGATGCCGCTTCCGGGCTGGCGGACGGTCTGGTACGTGCTGTTGTACGGGAGGGTCATCGGGCTCATCCACGACTGGCCGCCGTTGGTGCTCAGCATCCCGCGGATGTCCGTGAAACATGCGAAGACCGTGCCGCTGTCGGGCCACTCCATCCACCAGCACGACGTGTCCTCCATCCCGCAGCCCGTGTAGGCGTTGGTCTTTGGGGTCGCCGTGCCGGCGGGGTTCTCCTGTCCCTCCCAGACGTACGCCTGCCGCCACGTGGCGCCGCCATTGGTCGTGACATGCACAAAGCTGAGGTCGGTGAGCACCGCGCGCTGCGGGTCGCTGGCGCACACGGTGAACCCCATTGCGCACTCGCCGAATGACCATTTTTTCCAGTTCCATGCGTTGGGGTCGTCGCCGCTCCAGCCCGTGGCCACATTGGCGTTTGAGGAGCATCGCATCACCTGCGTCCAGGCGCCGCCGCCGTTCACCGTTTTCACCACCGATGGCTGGCCTGACCCGTCCGAACCCGCGGCGTAGGCGATCGCCGTGTTGGTCGGGCTCGCATCGACAAGGAATAGCTTGTTGGCGCCGATCCCGCCGGTCACGGCGGTCCATGTGCCGGTCCCGCCGTTCAGCAGATACATGCCGCGGTAGGAATCATAGGACGCACCCTGCACGCCGGGGTACACGTCGCCGGATCCCCACGTGATGCAGAAGAACCGCAGGGCCCCGGCCTCTTTCGCGCCGGCAAAGGACACCATCGCCTCGCCGGCCGGGATGCCCGGCATCGCGGGGGGCGCAAAGGTGGCGCCGCCATTGGTGGAAACCAGCAGGCCGGCCTGTGTGCCGACGTAGATGCGCGCCCCGTCCCAGAAGGCGCCTGCGATAAGCTGGTCGCTGTTGGTCTGGACGCCCTTCCACGTGGCGCCCGAATCCGTCGAGAGGTACAGCGTCGTGTAGTCGGCCGTGAGGAGGCGGTTGGTGGTCGTTGGGTCGGCCCACAGGCCGTACACCCATGGCGACCAGATGTCACGCGGCACGGCGGTCCACGTTGCGCCGCCGTCAGTGGTCCGCATGGGCACGGAATCATCCAGCGCGTAGCGCACCAGGGGATTGGAGGTGAAGGCCATGCGCCCGGGCCTGCTCCCGCCTTGAAGGATGCGGAAATCCACCGTGTCCCACGCGCGCCCGAAGTCTTTCGAGACGAACAGGTCCGACATGTCCGATCCAACCCAGATTTCCCCGGGCGCGAAGGGATTCACGGCGGGCGCGAAAAAGGCGCCGCCGCCGCCGGGTCCGCGGGATACGAAGCGTTCGGGAAATGGCCCGGCTCCGGCCGCAGCCACCGTGCCTGAAATCACCAATAGGATGGTCACAGGCAGCCATGCCGTGCCGCGTCGGTTCCGGCCGTGCTTGCAGTTGATTGTCAGCTCATGACTTGCTGTCATTTTTTTGCTGCGCACTCCCTTGGGCGGACAACTTCTTTGATAATTTTACATGTTCATGGGGTTTCAACGCTTTGTCAAAGGGTTTTAGAACCTATCCGAAAATCCACTGGAATCATGATGGCACCCTTTCGCGTCCTTTAGTGTTTTTCGTAGTTAAATCCTCTGTCTTCCTTCCGCGAAGAATCTTCTTCTTTTTTGCCGTGAATTCCCCGCGATGCTTTGGCACTATCGGGGCCAAAGGGGTTGGCATGAAAAACGAGGAATGGCTGGTCATTGACACCGAGACCAACGGGATCAGGCCGCCGATCTGCGCCGTGGAGATCGCCGCCCAGCGCATGATCGGCTGGGAACCCGCAGGCGAACCCTTCCGCATCCTGCTCAACCACGATGTCCCCATCGACCCCGCGGCGGAGGCGCTCCACGGTTATTCGCGCGGGTATCTGCGCCGGCACGGCGAGGATCCCGTCGCCGCGCACCGGGCCTTCCACGCCTATGCGGGCAGCCTGCCCATCGTCGCCTACAATATCTCGTTCGACTGGAACCGGGTGCTGGCGCCGGAATACGACCGGCTGGGAGTGCCGTGCTCCGGCGTGCGGGGCTTCTGCGCCCTGACGCTGGCGCGGCGGGTCATCAGCGAGACCGGCAACTACCGGCTCGACACGCTCAAGAGCCATTTCAGGCTGGCGGACAATCGCTCGCACAAGGCGCTGAACGACGTCTATGTCGTCGTGCGCCTGTTCCAGTCGGTTTTCAGGGAGCGGCTTGAGGCCTCGGGAATCACGGGGTTCACAGCCGTGGCCGGATTCTCCCGCAGGACGCCTGTCGCGCGGTGCCGTGAGGAAATCCGCAAGATCAAGGGGAGCCCCTCGGATTAAGCTTTGGCAGCTGCCGGGATCGGGCAGGGCGCTCCATGCGTGAAAACTCTTTTCTTCTCTCTGCGGTGGGCGCTTCTCTTTGCTTTCGTAAAACACGTCAAGAAAAAATTCATGGATTTTACGTGTTCATATTGTTTCAGGTTGTTTCGCACCGTGTTTCAAACTGTTTCAGAGTGTTTCTGGCTGCAACATCCTTGTAAACCCCGTCCCGGACCCGGAATAACCGGGTGTATGATTTTGCCGCTGGGCGAATTAACGCCCGCAGAAAGGAACTGATATGTTTAAGGCAGGTGTTTCGGGTAATCCAAAGGGGCGGCCGAAAGGAACGTTTGGACCTCGGATGCGGGCATTGGCGGAACTGGATCGGCTGATGGCGCGGAGCCGCAGCGGGAAGTCCCTTTCGGCCGCGCTTGAGGCGCAGTTCAAGGCCGATCCGGTCCACTTCTTTAGGACGATCGTCATCCCGCTTATGCCCCGGAAGGCCAGGTGTTCGGTCGCTTTTGCCCGGCTGGCTTGGTGGCGGCGGTTTTTGCTGTCAGGCAGGGTATTGAAGAAGGAGGTGCGGCCATGACCCGCACAGGCAAGATTGCGCGGCTGCCGCGCGAGATACGCGAACAGCTCAACCGCCGCCTCGAGGACGGGGAGCTGGGTGTGAATCTGGTGGAATGGCTCAATTCACAGCGCAAGGTCAGGTCGGTGCTGAAGGCGGAGTTCGGCGGCAATCCGATCAGCGAACAGAACCTCTCCGAGTGGAAGCAGGGCGGGTTTGCCGAGTGGCAGAAGCATCAGGAGATGCTGCTGCAGGCGCGCGAGCTGGCGGCCAATGCCGTGGAGCTGGACAAGGCGTGCGACGGCTCGCTGGCCGACCGTGTGTCCTCGATGTTGGCCGTGCGGTATGCGGCCCTGCTCGGGACCTTGCAGTCCACGACCGGCGAGCGCGTGGAGGACTGGAAGATGCTGCGCGAGGTGTGCAGCGATCTGGCGGCGCTGCGCAAGGGCGACCACAGCGCCGCGCGTGTGAGAAATCAGCGCTGGTAAATAGGCTGAAGGCTGGAAGGCATAAAAAAAGATGCAGAAATCAAACCAGATCAAACCAGATCCGACTAAATCAAACCAAATCAAACCATTATTTTTTTCTGGATATGGCGCGTGGAAGGATGCGTTTTTGAATCACAATTAAACTCGCGCCTGGGATTTTGGATACGTGGCCTGCACGGTTTCCGGGTTTGGCGCGGGATCGCTGGGCCACAAAATACGGCATCCTGATGGCGGCAGGACCGTTTGTTCTCTTACAATTGAATATAGGCAGGGCGGGCAGGGGGTGTATTAAGGGTCAGGAGCCAGGATGCAGGGAAAAAGACAGTAGTTAGTAGACAGGATTCAGCAGTCAGGACTTCAGGCGTATGATCGCACCCTTGCAAACCAAACCCGCTCGATTGCCACCGTCCCGAAAAATCATTTTGTGCTGCACAAAATGAGGCGAACCATGACACGCATTCGGTGTTCTACCGGGAAAACGGCTGGATAAGTTTGTCCCGGCTGGCAGGCGTCTCAGGCGGCGCTGTATAAGTATACGCGCCGCCTGTAAGCAACGAACCAGATGGGATGAAATCGTTCAGCCCTTTTGACGGCCGAATGCGTGCCATTCATGTACTGATGCCGGCAGGGGTAATCCGACCGGGCAGACCCGGGACACCGGCCATGGCATAGTGGTTGAGACTATGCCACAACGGGTTGATATATAACGTCGCATAATATATATTATGTAAACTAATATGGATAATTAACCCATGGATCGGGGTTTTTGGGCGTTCGGACAAGGATTAGCGGACCTCGTAGATCATCTTCTGCTTGCCGTTGTTCCGTTCGACGTCCAGCACGAATACGCTGGCATCCTCTTTGACGAAGTCCTCGATGAAATGCTCGGCGCGCCGGCGGTTCGTCATTGGCATGGAGTTGACGGCGCGCACGACATCGCCTTCCTGCAGTCCTGCGGCGTCGAAGAATTCCGATTCGCCTTCGACACCCAGCCAGTAGCCGGTGATTTTATTGTCGGCATTATACAATGGCTTCAGGGAGTCGAACACCTTGACCAGGCGCTCGGGCGCGTCCATCAGCTCCTTATAATAAGCCATGACCGCCTGCCGGTCGAAGTTCCAGCGGTTTTGTGCGATCTGCTGGATGCCGAAACGATTGGCCGGCGGCTGGTTGGTGGCGCTGGCACGCCCTTGCCCGTTGGTGCCTGCCGGGATTTGTGCGACCTCGCCGCGGCCCCGGAATTCAAGTTCCAGCACGATGTCGGCGCCGTTTTCCCGCAGCACAACCCGGTCGCGCTGGATCTGGATGACCTGCGCCGTGTCGAGCATCTCGTTCTCGCTGACAATCACGCCCAGCCGCCCCTTGGCCAGATCATCGATCACGGCTTTGCGCTTTTCGTCGCTGCCATTGGTGTAAATCCATGTGCCGGCCAGCCGGAACCGCTTGGATTCCGTGCCGCCGGTTTTCCGCATCCGCGCGCCGGTGTCCTGGAGGATTCGCCACGGCGCCTGCCTCAGATCAACGGGCGCGGCCGGCGTCATCGCGGGTGCCGGTTTGTCCGCCGGGTTCGCAAGCGTCGGCATGGGTTTCCATGGCTCGAGGCGCCAGATGATGACGATGCAGGCGGCCAGCGCCAGCGCCGCCAGCCCGAGGCAGGCTATGACACGAAAAGAAAAAAGTTTGGTGGAGGTCATAAGCCGGATTCTGTTCACTGTTGTGCAGTGTCGGTCATTTATCTAACGCGATCAACCCGAAACTGTCTCCGCCTTGCGGCGGATTTGAGACGGGCCGCCTCACAGTTTCCTATTTGATCTTGCTCCGGATGGGGTTTGCCATGGCAGCCTTCATTGCTTCCGGCCCGGTGGTCTCTTACACCGCCATTTCACCCTTACCCGCGGCGAACCGCGGGCGGTTTGTTTTCTGTGGCACTTTCCATCCCCTGCGTTTGCCGCAGGGCTTCCCAGCACAACACCGGGACATCCCGCCCTTTGGAGTCCGGACTTTCCTCTGACACCAGCCGCAAGCGGCGGCATCAGCGACCGAAACCCTCCACCAAACAAAATCAGTAAAGCATTCTCCCGCAAAAATTACAAGTCACCAGCGTCGAACGGTGCTTGGCCTCGTGGATGATGAAGGGCGGAAGCTGCATGTGGCATCCCCCGCAGACCCCCTCCTCCACCAGCACCAGGGCCTTGTCCGACTTGCGCTGGAAGATATGCTCATATCTGGCCAGCCAGTCAGGTGCTGCTATATCCTTGGCCACCGCCGTGCGCAGGCCCTTGAGGTTGTCAATCTCATCTTTGAGTGTCTTGGCGCGGGCGTCCCAGGCTTCCATGTCTTTCTGGACAATGGCCTGGGCCTGGGCAAGCTCCGCCTGGCGCGCTTTGAACTCGGCTTTCACCTGGTCCAGCTCCACCATCAGGGTGAGCTGCTTGTCCTCGAACGCGGCGATATGGTCGTTCAGCGTCTTGATCTCCGACTCGCTGGCCTTGAATTCCTGGTTGGTCCGGATCTGGTTCTGCTGCTGCCGCAGCTTCTGGATCTTTTCCTTTTCGGACTCGATGTCGTTTTCCGCGCTCTTGATGTTGCTCTGGTGGTGTTTGACGGCCTGGTCGGCCTGCTCAAGCGCTTTTTTCAGATCCGCCAGCCGTTCGGTTTCCTTCTGCTTGCGGGTGGGAATGTCGCGGAGTTCCTTTTCCATATCCCGGATTCTGCAATCGTGATCCTGCAGCATCACAAGTTGTTCGATCACGCTCACGGTGCACTCCTTGGTTAAAAAGCTGAAACAAGCCGGTACCATAGAATGATTGCGCGGCATGTGTCAATACATTGCCGAAATAAATAAGGATCGCCGCGCGGGACGGGAAGAACATGGAGTGCGGCAGGCGTGGGATCAGGCGGCTTGGCGTTTGGTTTGTTTCAGATGCTTGGCCGCCAGCCGGGCCAATGTGATTTTCGAGAGCCGCTTGCACAGCAGTTCCTGGATCGGCTTGAGCTCGTCATGCACGACGCAATGGGACTGCCGGAGGCACATATCCTTGCTGCCGAGGCAATGATTCAGGGTGAGGGTCGAGGAGTCCATGACGCGCAGCACGTCCGCGACGCTGGTGGTTTTGGGCGGGCAATCCAGCTTGATGCCGCCTTTCTTGCCGCGCCGGGTTGCGATGAGGCCGGCGATGGCCAGGCGGCAGACAATCTTTCGGAGGAAACGGTAAGGGATGTGCATCTGCTTGGCCAGTTCCTGAGCGCAGAACCAGTCTCTTTGCCGGCTATGGACGGTCAGGCAGAGCATGATGCGCAGCGCATAATCCACTTCACGGGTAATCATGATTTTTAATCTATACCCTTTTTGTGTCCTTTTGGCAATGAATATCGGCCGGTTTGTTTTTTCGGCTTCCGCCCCTGCGGTGCCGCCGGACCAGCCACGCCGGCGTCCGCGCGCAGTTTCATCCATTCGTCGCGCAGCATGGCGGCACGCTCGAATTCAAGGGATTTGGCGGCCTCCAGCATTTCCTGCTCCACCTCCTGGATGGCAATGTGGATGTCGTAATCCTCGCCGCCTTCCCGGACCACCCGGCGTTCCACGTCGGAGGTCGTGCGGCTCGGGCCCAGTTGTTCGCGGATGTCGCTGACCGCGCTGCGCGGTTCAATGTGGTTCAGACGGTTGTAGTCGGTCTGGCGCAGGCGCCGCTCGCGGGTGGTGTCGATGAAGCGCTGCATGGCGCCCGTGATGGTGTCCGCATAGAGGATCACCCGTCCGTCCACGTGGCGCGCCGCGCGCCCGGCCACCTGGATGAGCGCGGTTTCCGAGCGCAGGAAGCCCTCCTTGTCCGCGTCCAGGATGGCGACCAGCGCCACCTCGGGAAGGTCCAGCCCCTCCCTCAGCAGGTTGATGCCGATCAGGCAGTCAAAGGCGCCCTCGCGTAGCTCCCGCAGAATCTTTACCCGCTCGATGGCATCGATATCGGAGTGCAGGTACTCGACACGGATATTCAGGTTGCGCAGGTATTCCGTCAGGTCTTCCGCCATGCGTTTGGTCAGCGTGGTCACCAGCACCCGCTCCTTGCGCAGGGCCAGATCCCGGATCTCCGCCATCAGGTCGTCGATCTGGTGGGCCAGCGGACGGACCTCCACCGGCGGATCCAGCAGGCCGGTCGGACGGATGACCTGGCGCACGGGCGGAGGCGAAACGCTGGTTTCGAAGGGGCCTGGGGTCGCCGTGGTGAAAATGATCGGGCCCACCGTGCGCAGGAACTCGTCGAACGACAGCGGCCGGTTGTCCTTGGCGGACGGCAGCCGGAACCCGTAATCCACCAGGTTTTGCTTGCGGGCTTGGTCGCCGTTGTACATGGCGCGCAGTTGCGGGATGCCGACATGGGATTCGTCGATGATGGTCAGGAATTTCTCGGGGAAGTAATTCAGTAGGGTGGCCGGCGGTTCGCCGGCCGCCCTGCCGCTGAGGTGCCGCGAATAATTCTCGATCCCCGAACAATACCCCACCTCCTTGAGCATCTCCATGTCATACAGGGTGCGGCTGCGCAGCCGTTCGGCTTCCAGCAGCTTGCCGTTCTGTTTGAACCATTGCGTCCGTTCCTCCATTTCCGCCAGGATGCGCCCGACGGCCGGCATCACCTTCTCTTCCGGCATGACGAAATGCTTGGCCGGTGAAATCAGCGCCTGCGCCATCTTCTCGTGCGTCTGGCCGGTGACGGGATCGATGCCCCGGATTTCCTCCACCTGGTCGCCGAAGAAACAGATTCGGATGCCGGTGGTGGTGTACGACGGGAAAACATCCACCGTGTCGCCCCGCACGCGGAAGGTCCCCGGCTCGGTCTGGTAGTCATTGCGGATGTACTGGATATCCACCAGATGCCGCAGCATCTCGTCGCGGTCCAGTTTCCCGCCTGCTTCCAGCCTCACCAGCATGCTGGCATAGTCTTCCGGCGAGCCCAGCCCATAGATGCAGGAAACCGAGGCGACAATGATCACATCTTCGCGGCTGAGCAGCGAGTTGGTGGCGGAGAGCCGCAGCCGTTCGATCTCCTTGTTGATCGCCGAATCTTTTTCAATGAAGGTGTCCGTCTGCGGGATGTAGGCCTCCGGCTGGTAGTAGTCATAATAGCTGACAAAATACTCCACGGCGTTCTCCGGAAAAAAGCTTTTGAATTCGCTGTAGAGCTGGGCCGCCAGTGTTTTGTTGTGCGAAACGACCAGCACCGGCATGTTCTGCCGCGCAATGACCTGGGCCATGGTGAAGGTCTTGCCTGAGCCGGTCACCCCTTCCAGCACCTGGAAGCGCTGCCCGGATGCCATGCCCTGGCAAAGCAGTTCAATGGCTTCCGGCTGGTCGCCGGTGGGGGCGAAGGGTGACACCACTTTGAATATTTTCTCCATCATCCATCCCCTGCTCCGGCCCGGGCGCATCAGGTCGCCTTGCACGGTCGCTCTCACGTTGCAGGATTCTAACTATGGTGTTTTCTGCGCGGTTGACAAGTAAAACGTCATATGAAATAAAGGGGTTCGATTTTGTATATGCCATGCTGAAAGGAAGATGACATCATGTTGCGCGAGCTTATTTTGAAAAACCGCAGTTTCCGCCGTTTCGACCAGCAGCACGCCGTGCCGCGTGAAACCCTCGAGGCCTTGGTGGACCTGGCCCGCCTTTCCGCCTCCGGCGGCAACCGCCAGCCGTTGAAATATATCCTTTCCAACACGGAGGCGCTGAACCGGGAGATTTTCCCCAACCTGGCATGGGCCGGCTATCTCACGGAATGGCCGGGCCCCGAGGAAGGCGAGCGGCCTTCCGCCTATATCATCATGCTGTGCGACACGGCCATCAACAAGCATCCGGGGTGCGACCACGGCATTGCGGCGCAGAGCATCATGCTGGGCGCGGCGGAAAAAGGGCTCGGCGGCTGTATGATCGGCTCTTTCGATGCCGCAGGACTGCAGCGCGCGCTCAACCTTGAGCCCCAATACGAAATTGCGCTGGTCCTGGCTTTGGGCAAACCGCGGGAAACGGTGGTCCTGGACACCGTGGCCGCTGATGGCAGCATCAAATACTGGCGCGATGAACGCCATGTGCATCATGTGCCCAAGCGTCCGCTGAAGGATTTGATCATCCGGTAATCCGGCGCAACATGTTTTTTCCGCAAGAAGCTGTTGCATTATAAAAACCGTTTATCTATATTACCGCCCGTGTTACGCACCTGTAGCTCAATTGGATAGAGCATCTGACTACGGATCAGAAGGTTGCAGGTTCAAGTCCTGCCAGGTGCGCCACTTGTTTTCCGTAATCATCCAGAGAGGAAACCCCTGCCATGGCTTTGCGCATCCACTCCGGCGGAACCCTTGTCTTCATTGGCGACAGCATCACCGATTGCAGCCGGCGCGAGGAAGGGGCGGATCCGCTTGGCCGCGGGTATGTCAAGTTCTTCGCCTCCATGCTGGCCGTGCGCGAGCCGGACGTGCGCATCACCATTTACAACCGCGGCATCAACGGCGACCGTGTCAACTCCGGGCTTGCCCACATCCCGAATTCGGGGTTGACCAACCGGTGGGAATCCGACGTGATTGAGCTCAAGCCGGACTGGCTTTCCATAGCTATCGGCATCAATGATGTGACCAGCAACATCACGCCGGGCGTCACGCCGGTCACGCCGGATATCTATGAAAAAGTTTACGATGGCCTGCTCGCCCGGACCCGGGAGGCACGCCCTTCCTGCCGGTTTCTGCTGATCGACCCTTTCTACATGCTCGCGGATGGCGAGGCGCTTGATGAGGTCAAGACACAGGTGGCCACGCTTGTGCCGCAGTATATCGAAGCCGTCCACCGCCTCAGCGTCAAGTACAAGACTCAATTGGTGAAGACCCACGATATGTTTCAGGAACTCATCCGCCGCCATGGCGGACGGACCCCTTTCGGCGCGGAACTGGTGCATCCGAATGAAACCGGGCATCTGGCGATCGCCGAGGCGGTTTATCGCGCGTTGTCAGTTTGACACGGATCGCGGAAGACAGGACGTATTGTCAGTCCGGCGACATCACGCCAATACGCGGTGTGTCAGCACGGGGATGGCGGTCCGGATCCGTTTGAGTTCTTCGGGACAGATGGCAAAACTCCGGCATCCCGGCCGGTCGGCCGCTTGCGCCATCACTTCGCCCCATGGGCCGACGGCCATGCTGTTCCCGTGGCTGGCGACGCCCGTCTTGGGATTGATGCCGCATTGGTTGGCGGCCACCACAAAACACTGGTTTTCAATGGCGCGCGCCCGCACCAGGGTTTCCCAATGCGCCCGGCCCGTGCGCTGGGTGAAATTGGCCGGGATCAGCATCAGGGCGGCGCCGTGTTTGGAATACTGCCGGAATAATTCAGGGAAACGCAGGTCGTAACAGATGGACAGCCCGGTCTTCCAGCCTTCAATATCCACCAGCACCGGTTTGCTCCCGGCCGTGTAGATGTCCTTTTCGCGGATCACCTGGCCATTGTCCAGCTGTGCTTCAAACAGATGGATCTTGCGGTAAATCGCGGCGATGGCGCCGCGCCGGTTGATCAGCACCGATGTGTTGTAAAACTTTCCGCGCTTGCGTTCGATCAGGCTGCCCAGCAGCAGCCAGCATTTCTGTTTGCGCGCCCATGCCGCCATGCGCCTGATGGTCGGGCCTTCCGGAACTTTTTCCGCGGCGTTCCGGTAGTCGTCGTCCGATCCCCTCAGGGCGAAAACCTCCGGCAGCACCGCCAGATCAATGTCCGCAAGCCGGCGCAACTGCCGTTCGATCCACGCAAGATTTGCGGATGCATCGGCGCCCGCGCTGTTCTGGATCATTGCAACCTTCAATGGATGCATCACGCCCCCGTCCTGTCGCATCAGCGGGACTTTTTCTTTTTCTGCGGACTCGTTTTTTGGGAAGCCGTGGCCGGCTTGCGGGCGGAAGCCGCCATGGCAAACGAAAGGCTGCCGCCGGGTTCATAAGTCAGGATATCCAGCCAGTTCTGGCCATGCTTGGCCTGGAGATGCCAGTCGCCGGCGCTGCCGGCGATGATATGCGCGCCGTTGCGGCCAAGCGCCTCTTCATTCACCGAAAGCACTTTGACGCGGTCGCGGCCCATGTCGCTTGTTTCCGCCTCTGTCGCCAGCCGGCCGGAAAGCGGCAGGCCGTTTTCCGAGCAATCCAGAACCACAACCTCCTCGCCGATCTGCTGCGCCCCTTTCCACAGGGATGGATAGCGCGTGAAGAAATCCAGGGTGTGCTGCAGGCGCACCGCAATCTGGAATGCCACGGGTATGGATTTCAAATGCGCGCCCATGTCCAGGTCCGGCCGCTGCTTGAACGCTTCAAACACGGAAAGCGGATTGATGGCCAGCAGGTTGTACCCGTGGTAAATGCCGTGGTCGGGCTTGAGGTTCTGCGCGCGGAACCAGCCGTCGAAATGCTGGTTGACCATCAGCCCGAATTCCAGGTGCAGATGCGGCAGGAACGATGTCCGGAAGGAGGACGTGTTGCCCATCACGCCCAGGGGGGTGCCGGGCTGCACGGTCGCGCCGGGCGTGGCGCTGTCCTCGACCTGCGCCAGGTGTGCATACAGGGTATAGACCTCGCCGAGAGGATCATGATGAAAGACCACCACGTATTTGCCGTAGGTGGAGTTGCCGCCGACCCGGTTGGCATAAACAACCCTGCCGTCCGCCACGGCCCGGACGGTGTCCACCACCCTCCCCCGCGCATCGCGTTTCACGGGGGCGATATCCACGCCCTCGTGGAACGCCGCACCCAACGGACCTGTCCGCGTGGAACCATAGAGCGCGGACTCCGGCTTCCCCGTGGCGGTGGGCTGGAATTCCTTGCCCGTATTGCCCAGGATATTCTGTTCGGTGGGGAAAACCATTGTCGCCCAGGGCAACGCGGGGCCCACCGGCACGGGCAATGCATCGGCAGCGGGTTTGGGCGCCGGCCGCACTGCAGCAACGTCAGTCCGGACCGTGTGATGTGTGCGGCGGATGAAAAAGGAGGCAATCGCCACCACAAGGACAAGACCCACGGCCCCGGCGATGATCCAGACGGGCGCCGTATTGCGCCTTTCGCCCGGATAATCTTCAATATCATACTTGTGATAGCCCTGCGTCATTTTTGGTAGCGCATAGCATGCGCATCCTGTAAAAAAAAGCAATGCTCATTATCAAAAATATCAAGGCGGCCGGATTTTGATTATCGTCGTTTTCCACTGGATCAGGGCTGGACGAACGCGGTCGCGTGTATTATGGTTATGCAACATAAAAGGAGCGCATGAATAAAACCCGCATTGCCGAACTGGTCCGCCAATTACTGGTTGAGTTGGGCGAAGATCCCGACCGGGAGGGTTTGCGCCGCACCCCTCAACGCGTGACCGATTCCCTGATCTTCCTGACCAGCGGCTACCGCACGAAACCCCGCGATATCATCAACAAGGCGATTTTCGAGTCCCACGCGAACAACATGATCATCATCCGGGACATCGAGGTGTACAGCATGTGCGAGCACCACATGCTCCCCTTCTACGGCCGGTGCCACATCGGGTATATCGCCAAGGACAAGGTGCTGGGCGCCAGCAAGCTGTCCCGCCTGATGGAGCATTTCGCGCGGCGCCTGCAGATCCAGGAGCGGCTGACCGCCCAGATCGCCCAGGAGATCAAGGATGCGGTGAATGCCGAGGGCGTCGGGGTGGTAATGGAATGCCGGCACCTTTGCATGATGATGCGCGGCGTGGAGAAGCAGAACTCGGTGATGACCACCTCATCCGTGCTGGGCAGCTTCCGGACCCATGCCGCCACGCGCACGGAATTTCTCAGTCTCCTGCGCCATGGCGCAGGACTTTGTTGAACAAGCGGATGAAGCCGTAGAAACAAAAGGAGGTATGACATGTCGAGAGCTGTTACATTGTTTACAGGGCAATATGCCGACCTGCCGCTGGAGACGCTTGCGCAGAAGGCCGCCAAGTGGGGGTATGACGGGCTGGAACTGGCCTGCTGGGGCGACCATGTGGATGTGGCGCGCGCGGCCAAGGATAAATCCTATGCGCAGAGCCGCCGCGACATCCTGGCAAAAAACGGCCTGCAGCTTTTCGCCATCAGCAACCACCTCGCAGGGCAGCTGGTGTGCGACCTGAACAATGACGCGCGTTCCGACCTGTTTGCGCCGGCCGCCTGCAAGGGCAATGCCGAAGCCAAGCGCAAGTGGGCGGTCCAGGCGATGAAAGACACCGCCCGCGCCGCAAGGAACATGGGCGTCAAGGTGGTCAACGGGTTCACCGGCTCATCCATCTGGCACATGATTTACAGCTTCCCGCCGGTCAGCCCCGCGATGATCGAAAAAGGCTTTGCGGATTTCGCGAAGCTGTGGAATCCGATCCTCGATGTGTTTGACGACTGCGGCGTGAAATTCGCGTTGGAGGTGCACCCCACGGAAATCGCGTTTGACACCATCACCGCCCGGCAGACGCTCAAGGCGATCAAGAACCGCAAGACCTTCGGATTCAATTTTGACCCCAGCCATTTGCATTGGCAGATGGTGGATCCGGTCAAATTCATCCAGGCGTTCCCCGACCGCATTTACCATGTCCACATGAAGGATGCGGCGATGACACTGGACGGCAACACCGGCATCCTGGCCTCCTATCTGAACTTCGGGCAGCCGGACCGCGGGTGGGATTTCCGCAGCCCGGGCCGAGGGCAGGTCAAGTTCGAGGAAATCATCCGCGCCCTGAACGTCATCAACTATCAGGGCCCCTTGTCGGTCGAGTGGGAGGATGCGGCCATGGACCGCGAATGCGGCGCGGCCGAGGCCTGCCAGTTCGTCAAGAAGCTGGACTTCCCGAAATCCAACCGCGTGTTTGATGAGGCGTTCGGCGAATAGGGACGGGTGTGAAACAACGCGGGCGGCCGGTTGGACCGCCCGCGTTTTATTTGTGAAGGAATCCGCATGTTTGAGCGCATCCTGGACGTATTGGTGATCTGCGTGCCGGTGTTCGGCCTGATCGGGCTGGGCTGGTGGCTGGAGCGGCGCGGCCGGTTCAATCCGGCGCAGCGCGACTTTGCCGCCAACATGGTCTTCCGCTATGCCCTGCCCTCGCTGGTGTTCATTGAGATCACCAAGCTGCGTTTCTCGGAACTCTTCAACCCGGCCGTCATGCTGGCGCCATTCGCCGCGATTGCGGTCACCGCCGTGCTTTACATCATACTGGCGGCGCTGCTGGGTTACCGGCGCGGCCTGGCGGCCGCCTTTGTCTTCGGCACCTTCTGGGCGAATGTCAGCTATCTGGGCTTCCCGCTGTGCCAGAATGCCTTTGGCTCGGTGGGACTGGCCCAGGCGGCGATTTATAACGCGATTGTGATGCCCTCCTATATCGCCTTTGCGCTCCTGCTGATGCATCTTTATAAGGCCGGCAGCGGCTCATCCCGCACTGCATGGATGCAGATCCTGTCCAATCCCATCATCCGCGGCGCGGTTTTAGGGGTGGTGGTTTCGGCGATCGGCGAACTGCTGCGGGGGCCCGACGGGATGCTGCGGATTCCCTTTGCCATGCAGAAATCATTGTTGATCGCGCAGTCGTTTCTGAAGCTGGTCGGCGGCATGGGGCTTCCGCTGGCGCTGCTGGCCATCGGCGGCGATCTCAAGCCCATTGCCGTCCATGTCAATCGGACCGCCCTGACCGGCGTGGTGATCGGCAAGCTGTTCCTGCTGCCTGCCCTGACCTGGGCGGCGATTGCGATATTCATGCCGCATGCCGCAGTTGTATCACGCGGCGTGGCGGTGCTTCTTGCCGCCACGCCCAGCGCGGTTTCCAGCTATGTGGTGGCCCGGCAGATCGGCGTGCCGGAGGCGGAAACCTTCATCGCCCCGATGCTGGTGGTCAGCCATCTGGTCAGCATCGTCTCAATTCCCGTCTGGCTCTATTTCCTGCTGTCGTAGCCTCGGCTCAATAAAAAGCGTCCGCACCGGAATCCCGGTGCGGACGCTTCGGTTGCACAGACTTTTGTTTTATCAGCCCAGCCGCTTTTTGAGGGCTTCCAATTCCGCCAGCAACGCATAGGGCATGTGGCTGCCATAGGTCTTGTAGGACTCCTCAACGCTGGCGATTTCTTTTTTCCAGCCTTCCACATCGACTTTCAGGAGTTCCTGCATGTCCGCGGCAGAGACCTTCGCGCCGGTGAGATCAATCGCATCGGGGGTCGGCAGGATGCCGATGGGCGTCTCCACCGACTTGCCTGTGCCGTCAATCTGCCCGCAGATCCATTTCAGCACGCGGCTGTTGTCGCCATAGCCCGGCCATAGCCATTTTCCATCCGCTGCTTTGCGGAACCAGTTGACGAAAAATACCTTGGGCAGCTTTGCGGGATTGGTCCGCAGCCCGAACGACAGCCAGTGCAGGAGGTAGTCGCCCACATGGTAGCCGCAGAACGGCAGCATGGCGAACGGGTCGCGGCGCAGCACGCCGGCCTGTCCGAGCGCCGCGGCCGTGGTTTCCGAACCCGCCGCGGAACCCATGAACACGCCGTGGTTCCACGAGAACGCCTGGTTGACCAGCGGGATGGTGCTGGGCCGGCGTCCACCGAAAAGAAATGCGCTGATCGGCACGCCCTTGGGGTCTTCCCATTCGGCGGCGATCACCGGGCACTGGCTGGCCGGCGCGGTGAAGCGGGCATTCGGATGCGCGGCTTTCTTCGTCTTGCCGTCCGCCTCTTTCATGTCCGGCGTCCAATCCTGCCCTTTCCAGTCAATAGCATGCGCCGGTGCGGGTATGCCCATGTCTTCCCACCAGATATCGCCGTCATCGGTCAGGGCCGTGTTGGTAAAGATGGTGTTTTTCGTGATCGTCGCCATCGCGTTGGGATTGCTGTTTTCGGAGGTGCCCGGCGCCACGCCGAAGAATCCGAATTCCGGATTCACGGCATAGAGGCGGCCATCCTCGCCGATCCGCATCCAGGCGATGTCATCGCCGATACATTCGACCTTCCAGCCCGGCAGGTTCGGCCGCATCATGGCCAGGTTGGTCTTGCCGCAGGCGCTCGGAAAAGCGGCGGCCACATAGTATGACTTTTTCTCCGGGTTGGTGAGCTTGAGGATGAGCATATGCTCGGCCATCCAGCCCTCCTTGCGGGCCAGCACCGAAGCGATACGCAGGGCGAAGCACTTCTTGCCCAGCAGCGCGTTGCCGCCGTACCCGGAGCCGAACGACCAGATGGCGCCGTTTTCGGGGAAGTGGGCAATATACTTTTTGGACGGATCCGGCACGCACGGCCATGTGGAATCTTTCTGGCCTTTTTTCAGCGGGTCGCCAACCGAATGCAGGCAGGGCACGAATTCGCCGTGTTCGCCCAGCGCGTCCAGCACCTTCCGGCCCATGCGGGTCATGATGCGCATGTTGACCACCACATAAGCCGAATCCGTGATTTCGATGCCGATCTTGGCGACGGGCGAACCCAGCGGCCCCATGGAGAACGGGATCACATACAGGGTCCGGCCCTTCATGCAGCCTTTATAAAGCGCCAGCATCTCCTTGCGCATTTCGTCCGGGTCGCGCCAGTTGTTGGTCGGGCCGGCATCTTCCTTCTTCGCCGAGCAGATGTAGGTGCGGTCTTCCACGCGGGCCACATCAGAGGCATGGGAACGGGCCAGGAAACACCCCGGGCGTTTTTTCGGGTTCAGGCGGGTGAACACGCCCTTCTTAACCATCATGTCGCAGAGCTGGTCATATTCTTTTTGGGATCCATCGCACCAGACAACTTTCTCCGGCTTGCAAAGCTTGGTCATTTCTGTCACCCAAGCGAGCAATTTCTGATTCTTGGTCGGCGATTTCTTCATGTATACGACTCCTTAGCTAGTTGCCCGTTCAATGCAAACACATGCACCGCTGTTGGGCGCGTGAAAATAGAGGGAAAAGCTTGAGTAATCAAGTGGAAAAATCAAAACCGCATGATTTTGTTGTGCACCCGCATCAGGCGTTCAGGCAGCTTTCGGTCTCCTTGAGCTGCTTGATGATGTCGATCTTCTGCGGGCATTTGGCCATGCACTGGCCGCATTCGGCACAGTGGGCGGCCCGGGCCTTGTCAAGGCGCTTATAGCTGGCTTTGGCGTGCGCCTTGAGGCCGTAGACGCGGTAGGCGTTCAATGCGGTGAAGTTGGACGGGATATTGACTCCTGAAGGGCACGGCATGCAGTAGTTGCACCCCGTGCAGTAAAGATCGGCCAGCTTTTTAAACTGGGTCAGCGCAGACTTTATGCGGCGGGTTTCAACCGGCAGCAGGGGCGTGGTCCGGGAGGCGACGGCCACGTTTTCCTCCAGTTCCTGCATGTTGCCCATGCCCGAGAGCGCCACCGAAACATGCGGATTAGCGAGGACAAACCGGATGGCCACCTCCGGCAGGCTTTTCGCGCCGGGCAGCGTCCTGCAGATTTCCTCCGATGCGCCGCCCAGCCGGCCGGCACATACCGGCCCCATCACCACAATGCCCATCTTGTTCAGTTCCGCAACATGCCGGAACGTCCGTTCCAGCGAGCGGTCCAGGAGATTATATTGGAGGGTCACGGCATCAAAGCAGCCCGTGGAGGCGAGCTTTTTAAGGTTGGCGGCGATCCCGTGGAAGCTGAAACAGATATGGCGGATCAGCCCCTGCTCCTTCGCCTGCCGCATCCACCGTAGCTGTCCGTCATTGCCCTCCAGCTGCCCGGTGTAGACATGCCAGTCAATGCCATGGAAATTATACACGTCGATCACATTCGTCCGCAGGCGCTCCAGCGAGTTCTCGAGGTTTTTCCACCAGCCGCGTTCATCCTTCTTGTCATAGTGCGGATTCTTGGTCGAGAGGATGACACGGTCGCGTAGGCCCTGCATGGCCTCGCCCAGCGCCCGCTGGCTGTCCTGGTTGCAGTAGCCCACAGCACTGTCAAAATAATTGACGCCCAGCTCCACGGCACGGCGCAACAGGGGTGTCGAAAGGTCGCGGTCCACATGTTCGCCGGACATCGGCAGGCGCATGCAGCCGAAGCCGAGGCGCGAAACTTTCAACCCTGTTTTGCCGAGAATCGTATATTCCATGACGCTCCATCTTCCTGTAAAAAAGCACGCATTATTGACGCGGCGGCGGCAATTAGCAAGCATTCATCCAGTGGAAGATCACGCAGACGGCTCACCCGTCAACGGGGAGCACTTCAGGCATGGCGACCGGCTTCTGCTGCGCGGCCTTGAAGGACACGTCGCGCCGTTCGAAACGCATGAAGATGCCCCATGCGCGCGCCTGGTTCGTGCCCAGCGCGACGACGACCGTATGCTCGCCGGCCGGCGCATTGAACGGTGCTGATTTTGAATCCGCCAGTGCCGGGTTCCGGCCTTTCGGATCGTGGTACACCTCGACCCCATCGACCCACGCCTTGACCGGGCCATCGTATCCCAGCAGCAATGCGAGCCGCATATCTTCGGCGCACCGGATCCGGCAGAGGTGGAAGACCATGGCATCGACACCCACCCGCTGGATATCAAGATGGCTGTCCAGGAAGATGCACCCGGCATCCGCGTTGAGAGTCTTCGTGGCGAGCGCCGTGATATCCGCGGGATACCCGAGCGTTTGGAGATCGGCGCTGCCGGGCAGGGGCTCGCTGACCCGCACGCTTCGCACA
>Ga0073936_10002719_pt1 | contig 26075 bp, 18 predicted proteins | sample AliMusrvi5mmetaG_FD_87041 | JGI IMG/M metagenome (GOLD analysis project Ga0073936, IMG submission 87041) | Freshwater lake bacterial and archeal communities from Alinen Mustajarvi, Finland, to study Microbial Dark Matter (Phase II) - Alinen... | ecosystem: Environmental > Aquatic > Freshwater >...
CCCCATGGCCGCCAAAGCCCCCGCCACTACCGCCGAAGCCGCCACTGCGGCCGGAAAACGAGGCTGCGTGGGCGCCGAAACCCCCGCCCGTTCGAAAACCGCCAGAGCTGCCCCCGAAAGTGCCGGGTCTTCCGGCCCCGCCAATAGAGTGGAAGCCCCCGTTACGACCGCCGTAAGAACCGGACGGAGCGCCAGACCCGTAGTGGTAGCCCTGCCCCCCGTAGTAGCCGCGACCTCCGTAGCGGCCCTGGCCATCGTAATAACCACGACCTCCGTTATAAGCATGACCACCGTAGTAACCAGCGCCGTAGTAACCGCGACCCCCATAGTAATTCCCGTAGCCGTGACCACCGTAATAATAGGGACCGTAACCGCAAGAGCGGTACGGGTAGCCGCAGTAGCTGCCAAATGGGTAGTAGCCGAAGCAGAACGACGGCCAGTACCATGGCCAATAAGAGCCATAATCGTATGAGCCGTAATAGTAGTTCGGGTAGACGTAAGTGGACGAAGGATAGGCGGCGTACGACGCATCGGGGTAGGTGTAGCTGTAAGCTGGATAGACTGCTTGGGCGCTATTGTCATAAACAGGCGCATATTGATTCATCGCACCCGAAGCAGCCTGTGAGGCTGGAGTATTCGCCGCCCCCGAAGCGGTACGCATCGTCTGCGCCCTCACCTCCGCGCCGTGTTGCAGCATAGCCGTCAGGATGTCGGAGCCAACGCCATGATCCTTCAAAGCAATGATCTCCGAAGCGCTGGGATTGTAAGCGGTCGGGGAATGGTCGATGTAGGTCTTGACGACCCCCGGATCAACCTTCGCATCCATCATCTTCACGATGTCCGCGACGCCAGGAGAGAATTGCGCCACCGGCACGCTCTGGGGGGCGGGTACGTCCCGGTTGGCCGCACCGGCGGTCGCTGCAGCGACATCGATCGCGCTTGAGATAAGCGAGGACCCGAGCACCAGCGCCCCGGCCACAAGCCATGCTGCAATGAGACGACTTTTCATAACTTGACTTTGGTTCACCGTTCTTATGACGATTAACCCTGTCAGACCTGAGAATAATCTCGCCTTCGCAACCCCGTTGTCAAGCCCCCCGGAAACCCGGTGTGCCTCCCGACCAGCCGAACTCTCATCATTCGGAGGGCCGAGTTACTCGAGGCCCTGACTAGCCAAAAGGAAAGAGCAGGGTCTCGTACAACTCCCCGATAATCATTGTTTCGGACGCGTCGTATGGTCCTGCATCCAAGCGACGTCAATGTTGTTCGGACTGGCGATCGGCGTGGAGCCATCGAAGATCACTCCCCCGTCGTTGATCGGGCGCGAGGTGCGGCCATCCCGCCACTTGTGGATCTCGGAATGCCCATCGGCAAAAGAAAGCCCGCCCGCGTTGCCATGGTAGGCGGCTGGCAGATCCAGCCATCGGTAAAGGGCCGGGATGTTCGGCGAGTAGCCCGTCATGTCCTGAAGGTAATTACCATAATTGACGGCATCCTCGCGTTCGTCAATAAACACGAATACCCTGTCCGCCCCGGGCCGGCTCACTTCACCATATTTCCGGTAAAGCGTATAGGCAGACATGTTGCCCGTGCTGATGGGTTGGCCGCCAAAACCACCAAGATAGGCGTTCATGGCCATGGATCGAATCCGGGACTTCCTCTCGCCACTGACGGTCACAAACGACCGGTCCGCCGGACATCTCCAGATGCCCAGGTTCTTGCCGCAATAAGGCCACATCTGACTCTGCATGATGTCAGCGTTCGGGTCCCAATTGGAGCGATTGCCACCGTTGAAATCTATCCTCCCAGTGCACCATGTATAAGCCCAACTGGCATCCGGTGTATTGAGCGATGCGGCATTGGCGCTGGAATACAGCAACCGGTCCTGGTTGTCCTCGGTGTACATTCGCCAGGCGATTGCGAGTTGCCGATGGCTGTTCATGCACTGCACCCCTTGCGCCTTAAGCTTCGCACGCGTCAATGCCGGCAGGAGCAGCGCCGCCAGGATGGCGATGATAGCAATGACCACCAGCAGTTCGATAAGCGTAAACCCTCGCGAGCGACGCCAGTCGGACCTCGCAGGCAGGCAGGATATCTTTGCTTTCATGAATGGAACGAGCGGTCTAACCGGGGCGCCCGGGCGCGGACCCAGCGGCACGGGTTCCCTCGGTGCCGCGCCCTGTTTTCCCTGCACGAAAAGGCCCGCTGCTTTCTAATGTCGTCTCTTTCCGCATAAAATCGCTGCGGCGCCTTACCCGCCGCAAGCGGTTGTTCCGTTGCGTTTGCGAACTGGGCGCAAGCGCGGCTGACCTTCAAATCGCCGGGTGCAGCCTATGCTGCTGCGCGGCCAAACACCAGCACAAAGCCCCACAATCCCCGTCGTTCGAGGCTCCCTGGGCCGTGACCAGCTAGCCAAAGGTACACACTGTCGTGTGGAATTTGCTCGATTGCCTCTGGCCGTTTACATTGGGCCGTGTGAATACCAGCCGATCATCGCCGCGAGCCCGCGGTGCCGGCAACAACCCGCCCAATCGCTTCGCACACCTCACCCTCGAACGGGACGAAGATTGGAATCCGGAGGAAGACCCCTCTCCGAAAACCCAATTTCTCCGGGACCTTTCACAAACGATTATCACGTACAACGACAGCCCGGATATTCCGTTCAACGCCAGCATTAACAGCTACCGAGGCTGTGAACACGGGTGCTCCTATTGCTACGCCCGACCGTATCACGAATACCTTGGTTTCTCTGCAGGGCTGGATTTCGAGACCCGCATCATGGTGAAGGAAAATGCGCCCGAATTGCTTCGGCGCGAGCTTTCTTCGCCCAAATGGAAACAGCAGGAGCTGGCGATGAGCGGGGTGACCGATTGCTACCAGCCAATCGAGCGAAAGCTGCAGATAACCCGGCGCTGTCTTGCGGTCCTGGCGGAGTTCCGCAATCCAGTTTCGATCATCACGAAGAACGCCTTGGTCACACGCGACTTGGACCTGCTCCGCGAGCTGGCGGCCTGCCAGGCTGTGCACGTCAATCTCTCCATCAATTCCCTGGATACCGAGCTTGCGCGCAAACTTGAGCCGAGGGCCTCTTCTCCAAAGTTGAGGTTAGCCGCCGTCGAGGCGCTCGCCAAAGCCCGCGTGCCAGTAGGAGTGTTGGTCGCTCCCGTCATCCCCGCGCTGAACGATCACGAAATCCCCTCGGTCTTGGCTGCTGCCAAAGCGGCTGGTGCCAACTGGGCAGGCACCGAGATCCTGCGACTGCCGTTGACCGTGGCCCCGATTTTTGAGCAATGGCTCGAACGGAACGTCCCGGACAAGAAAGATAAAGTCCTCGGCCGAATCCGCGCCATCCGCGGTGGGAAGCTCAATGATCCGCGCTCTGGCTCTCGGATGCGCGGCGAAGGGATCTTCGCCGAGCAGATCTCGCAGATGTTCCGTGTAGCATGCCGTAAGGCGAACTTGCCCGAGGATGCGCCTGAATTGTCCATCGCCTCTTTCCGGCGGCCGACAGAGTCGCAGTTGGCCTTGAAGCTTTAGCCGGATTGCCTTTGGCGTGTTCCCAAGTTGCTGATAATTGACCTATGGCAGGTTTGTAACATACATCCGTTAACAATTCCCTGAGCTCTGCTTCCATCGCTCCTGGGCCTGCTGGAGGGGCAAAAAAGCCCGTTCCGTGTACGAGTCTAAGGCCCAAATTCGTGTCCGGTTCAATCCCTTGCTCTTCGCCATGGGCCAGTTCGCTGTGGCACCAACATCTCCAGCACACGGGATAGGAGCCGTCGCCTATGTCAGTACATCGGGCTACGGATTTTGAAGTGAAAGACCAGGATGCGTGTGAGGGTTGCACCGATCAGGGTCGTCAGCACCGCCGCACTAAGGTGGACGGGATAGTAATCGAGCCGGTCGGAATACCAGACCAGAAAGACCGAGAACGCCAGTCCCCAGATCAAGGCTCCGTGCCGCACGAGCGGCGGGCCTTCCTGCCTAGGCAGCCGCCTGCGCGAGTAGGATCGCGTACCGACCACGAGAACCGAGCCTGGCGCCACTAGACAGCCCAGCCTCCGGCTCCCCGCTCCTCCAACCCTGCGCCGGAGAGTCTTGCGGACCTCACCGGAGCCTCGCCGGAGACTCGCCGTAGCACCTCTGATCCGGGATCAGAGGTGCTACGGCGAGTCTCCGGCGAGGCTCCGGTGAGGCTCTGGAGGTATGAGACAAGCACGGGCACTCGGGAACTCCTTTGAGGGCCGGTGCCGGAGGTCTTGTAGAGGCGGGCTCGGGATTGCGGGGACTCGGCGATTTCCCTCAAAATACGCGTAAGCTGCTGCAAACATCAAGGAACCGGTTCAAGTGACAGATTCTGTCCACCTATAGAGGGTGGAATGAAGACTGGAGGGGGATGAAGTTGGAACAGGGGCAGAGGATGAAACGGTTCGCGCGTTTCGGGGGCGTCGGAGGGCACGGCAGCGTCTCGGACTACGCTAGTCCCCTGGCGCTTTGGCAGGGCTAGTCGCCGGTGATACTCGCTAACCGTGATTAAGCGGCGCACTGTTCTTGTTCTTCAAGCCTGTCGGGCGCTAGTAAGTCAAGACGAGGTTCGAGCCAACCACATGGGTGCTTAGCGTGGCAGCACTTGGGCTGGACAGCCGGAAGAACCTGGCCGCGCCCGAGAGCGGGACGGTCACGGTCTTGGCGTTTTGATCCACGACGGCGTTATGAGCCACAGTGTAGGGCCCTTTGACCGTTGCGGAGGATAATGGCAGAACCTTAGGCCCGGTCGAGACGAACACCTCCACCACGTCGGTTGGGTTGGCGGGATCGTTAATCAGAACATGAGAATTATCGCCCGAATTGACCGAATCCAACTCGAAGAGGGCTTGGCCGCCATGCTCATACCAGATGCAGCGAGCTGGATACAGGCCGTCTGCTTCTACTACGAGGTCGAACGTGCCATCGAAGGTTCCCCCGTCGCGAAAGCCCAAGACCGTCGCCGCCAGGTCACTCGGCGAGCTGCCGGAGCGCAACTGGAAGCCATCGTCACTGTGGGCATAGAAGCGATGCAGGCCCGCCGTCAGGTGCATGTAGCCGAGCATTTCACAGGCAATGTTGTCATGGCCAGTCCCATCCAGCCCCGGAACGCCGTTCGGCACACCGGTGTCATCGTTCCACTGGAGCAACTGCAAATTGTTGGTCGAGCAGGTGACATCGAAAGGAATCACCGGCGGTATAGACAGTTGCTGCTCTGCTGTGAGCAGGCTATTGCCGGCCGTACCCACATCGGCGGCCTGCACCATGCGATAGTCCCAGCCACGCACGCTCATGCTTCCCACGGGCAGGCTGTTGCTGGCAAAGAGGTAGGGATAAGCAGTGGTCCAGGTCCAGGTGTTGGTCCGCCAGGTGGTGGTGCTGTCCTTGAAGGCAACGCTATTCGTATGCTTGCTCCCCCATGCATACAGGGTGCCGTTCGAGTAAGTAATCGTCGCCCCGCTGAAATCTTTCGTGACCGCGTTCTGCGGTTTGTGTACTTGCGGATCTATGGTCAGGGAAGCGTTCGGAATCCAAACGCCATCCATGTACAGCAGGATCGAGGCGGTGTCCACCGCCGAGTCGCGGTCCAGGATCCCGACGGTCACCGTGGGGTAGATGACGCTGGAATTCCCGGCGGGAGGTGGAGAGAGGTCGGTGACCGTAGCGGGCATCGTGCCCGCCGCCGGCACGGCGGCAACGTAATTGTCAAACGTGGCGTCCGCACCTTCAGTCGTTGATGGATAAGTCTGCTCATATATAAACAAACCAGAGTAGCCAGCGGTGTTGTAGTACGTGTAGTCCTGGCCAACCGCCGAGGCCCACGGGTTGTTCGGCTCAGCCTTATCAAATAACTGGAACAGGAAATCGTAGCCATTGGGACTGCTGGCCACCAATCGGTAGCGGTGGGTTGGGTCCAGCGTGATGGCACCCGTGCCCAACTCCGCCACGGTGCTCGCCCTTTCGCCTGTGATTGAGCTGATGTATAACTGGCGGTAAGCGGACGAGTAGGTTGCGCTGTAACCACAGGACGTTCCGAGGCCAACGCTGTGAAGGTAGAAAAGAACTCCAGCCTCTTGGCGCCAAGTGGCGTTCCAGGCCAACAAGTCCACCCCGACCGAGAACCGCCCGGTGTACTGCACTTCCCCTCGGAAAGCCCCCGCGCGAGCGTTACCCATGCCACCGGCATCGGCGCCGGTCGGCGGTGCGTATATTCCGAACGCTTTCCCGCCACTGTCATCCACCGGAAAAGAATAGGTGGGCGTGCCGTAGGCGGGCAGCGCGTACTTCACCCAAGCAGCGCCGAGGGGGGGCGAACTGATAAAGTTGTCCGACTGGGCGGCCAGCCGTGAGGCGGTCAGGCCGAGCAGGAGGATGGCCAAGGCGGGCGCCAGGCCGGCACGCGCCAGTGAGAGAGAACTGAGAGGTTTGGAGACGGTGGTTTTCATGGTAGGTCCTTTCTAAACAGAAGGTTCGAGTTCCGACAGACAACTGTAATGGTAGTCTGCATAATACCCAGGGAGCACTTTGGTAGCCCGGCAGCGGCAGGTCAATACTCTTCTTCAGGCTTTTCTCCATGTTTTTGGGCCCCCTGATCCAACGAACATTCTTATCGAGTATTGCTCTGGTTGAGTTAGCTGCACCAGGAGTGCGATCTCACAGTGGAAACGGACTGGGCAAGGTCAACGTCGAGTTTTGAATTGCAGGTGCCGGGGCGCGGAGCGAGCCTGCGTGCATTTGACCAGGCCAGTCTATGCAACAAAACGAGCCTCACCGGCACAATACGAATGGCATTAGGCTGTTCTCGCTTCTTTGGCTTTCCGCCGCAGCAGTTAGCGCCATTTGGGTGCTGGGATCGCGTTCCGGCCTCCCCACCTGGCACGGTTTTCCCAACACCGCCTCGACGACTTTGTTATTGCTGGCGAGCACGGCAGGAACCAGCAGGGGCGTTCCCTCACGTTACAGGTGGTCGATTGTCGCGGGACTTGGCTGCTCGGCACTGGGCGACGCGTTTCTAATGCTGCCCGGCGATTATTTTGTGGCCGGGCTCGGCAGCTTCCTTGCCGCTCACATATGCTACCTGTGGGCGTTCACGAGCGACAGCCGGCTGGCTGGGCGCATCATGCCGTTTGTGGTTTGGGGGATATGGGGGATAGGGCTGGTGTCCTGGATGTGGCCGAGGGTGACGCGGCCGTTGCGGATTCCGGTTGTGATTTACGCGGCGGCGCTGTCGGTCATGGCCGCCCAGGCAGCCAGCCGGGCTGCGGCGAGATGTGACGCCACCGCTATCGTGGCTGCGGTCGGAGCCGGCCTGTTTGTAATGTCAGACTCCTTGCTGGCGTTCCAACGCTTTTGCCATCCCCTGGAGTGGGGCAGGATCCTTGTACTGGGGACTTATTTTGCCGCACAAGGCGGGATCGCCCTCTCCGTCATGCTCCCGCGCGATCGGACCGCCTGACGGGCGGCTCAGCCAAAGCCTCGTTTCTTTGATTTGCATCAAAGCACGCCCCGGCCCCCTGGTGTAAGTTGCAGGCATGAATGAACAGCCTTTATTGGATGCCAGCAGCGACAAAATCATATCACTGGCACAGGAAACACAGTTCGCTCCGAACGGCATTGTCAGCCGCACACTGCTGCGGACTCCAACAATGCGGGTGGTTTTGTTCGGCTTCGCCGAAGGCCAGGAGTTGACCGAACACACTTCCACCCAACAGGCGTTAATCCAGATACTCTCGGGCGAGTGTGAGATTTCCCTGGCCGGCAAACCGCACAATTTGAAAGCCGGTGACTTCCTATGCATGGCGCCTAACCTGGCACACGCCGTCAAAGCGACGAAGCAGTTCTCGATGCTTCTCACCCTTTCCAAAGCCGCATAGGACCATTCGGCGCGACCAACCACCAACAGCCAATCACCGATCAGCAACCCTCAATGAGCCGGCATATCGTTACACTCGACGTCAGAGAAGACATACGCAACGGCCGCGAGCCGTTTGCAAAGATCATGCAGACTATCGCGTCGTTGAAGAACGACGACCAGCTCCTGTTGATCGCCCCTTTCGAGCCGGCCCCCTTGTTCGCCTTGCTCGCGCAGCGGGGTTATTTCCACCAATCCAAGCCCACCCCCACAGGGGACTTCGAGGTGTTGTTTACCCTCGGCTCAGCCACCTCCGCCAGGTCGGAAGTCTCCGCTGCGCGCCCGCAGCCGACGCCAGGGTCAGAGTCCCGTTCGTGCACCGGCACGCCTGTCATTGAAGTGGATGCTCGCGGACTCGAACCGCCGCAGCCGCTCGTCAAGATTCTGGAGGCCCTCGCGACGTTGCCCGAGGGCGCCCGGCTGCGCGCGCGGACAGACCGTCGTCCAATGCACCTTTATCCCCAACTGGAAGAACGGGGCTTCGTGGGGGAGAGCGAAGAGCAACAGGACGGAAGCTTCGTCACACATGTCCGCCGCCGCTAAGAACAATCCCCTGCGCACTATGCCCCCAGCCCAGGTAGGGCGCGCAGTCCCCTGCGCGCCGTCGCAAAACCAGCCCCGCTCCGCCGGCACTCGCAGCGCGAAGCAGACTGCGCGCCCCACCACAGCAACTAAGTCATCTGCGTTCAGCCCACATGCACCCTCCGTCACCCTCCCGCTCCGGTTCATGGTTACCGGCATGCTGTCGCTGTTCACGGCCGTTATCCTGCTAACGCTGCGTCCGGAGCTGCTGGCAACTTATCATTACAACCAATACGTGATCGCCACCACGCACCTGTTCGTGCTGGGTTGGATTTGCACCATTGTCATGGGCGCCATGTATCAACTCGTGCCGGTCGCGTTGGAGACGAAGCTCTACAGCGAGAGACTTGCGGCCTGGCAGTTTCTATTCCACCTGGTGGGCTTCGCTGGCATGGTGTGGATGTTCTGGACCTGGAACATGAAGCAGGTCGGGCATTTCGGCTCGCTGTTGACCTTCGGCGTTGGCCTTTTCGTCTATAATATCGCCCGGACGCTGCTGCGCGTTCCGCGCTGGAACGTCATCGCCACGTCTGTTGCTTGCGCCCTGGGGTGGCTGTCGCTGGCGGTTTGCGCCGGTCTCACCATCGCGATCGGCAAGTGCACTTACGAGACTGCCGATACCCTTGCCCCCGGTTCCCTGCTCGGGGCAATCCTGCACGGACTCAAGTCAGTGGCGACGTTCACGGCGCGCTTCGACCAGATCGCCGCGATGCACGCCCACGCCCATCTCGGCGCCCTGGGCGTGTTCGTCATGCTGATCATCGGCATCTCCTACAAGCTCGTACCCATGTTTACCCTGAGCGAGATCCAGAGCCCGCGACGCGCCCTGGCCTCCGTGGCCTTGCTGAATGCAGGCCTCCTCGGCTCGTTCGTGACCATCTTGCTCCGCCACCCCTTTAGGTTCGCCTTCGCCCTCATCATCGCCGCCGGCCTGGCATGCTACGGCGTCGAGATGCTCGCCATCCTGCGTGCGCGCAAACGCCGTGCGCTGGACTGGGGTCTCATATCCTTCCTGACCGCCATCAGCCTCCTCGCGCCGCTCTCCGTCCTCGCGCTGATCCTGTCGTGGCCCGGTTTGGCGCTTACCACTCTGACCGGCCGACTGGAGAACCTCTACGGTTTCCTGGCGCTGGCCGGCGTCATCTCCTTCGCGATCATCGGCATGTTCTATAAGATCATTCCCTTCCTGGTCTGGTATGGCAGCTACAGCACTCACATCGGCCTGGGCAAAGTCCCTTCCCTGGCTGACCTCTATTCTCGTGGTCTGCAAGCCTTGGGTTACTGGGCTTACGTGGCGGGCCTGGCGGTTACCGCCACCGCCATCCTTCTGGGCCATGCCGTCACAGTGAAATGCGGCTGCGCTCTCCTGGGGCTCAGTCTCGCGACGCTGGGATCGAATGTCGCTAAGATCCTCAGCCATCTCCTCCGCCCTAAACTTCAACCACTCGACTTGCGTCCTGTGCTGCAGGGCGACCTGTAAACCCATTCGCGCCCGCTTCATTTCGCGACCCACGCCCGACACTGCAAGAGAAGACCAGCCATGCAAACCACGCAATTAGATGAACCCTTGATTCTTGAAACCCTCCGCCAGGTCGTTGACCCGGAGATTGACTGCAATATCGTTGATCTCGGCTTGATCTATGCCATCCGAATTGACGGCGGCAAGGTGATCGTCCAAATGACGCTAACCACTCAAGGCTGCCCGATGCACGAGAGCATCGCCTGGGGCGTAAAGAACGCGTTGCGCAACCTCGAAGCGGTCGAGGAAGCCAACGTCGAGATCGTCTGGGACCCGCCGTGGCACCCGGCAATGATGACCGAAGAAGGCCGCGCTCGCGTTGGCGTCCGGAGCTGACCAGCTTGTCTTCGCGTCCTCGCGTCTTCGCTGTTCAACTGCAACTCCCAAGCTCAGCTCATCCGCCCGCTTTCCTGGGCGAGGCGTGAGAACATCCGTGTCTGCTCCAGCAGCACCGGGTCCTCATCCAGCTCCTTCACGGTTTGTGGCAGGCGATAGGACCAATTGGTCGCCGCCACCGAGCCGGGCGTATTGAACCGCGCCGTCATACCGAACACGTCGGTGATCTGGAACACCGCCAGCCACGAGGGTGACTGCAGCACCGTACGCGTGAACGCCTCGTGAAGCTGGAACGTGAACTCACGCCGCGGCTCAACGTTCTTCAAACCCGAGAACTCCATCATCAGGAACAGCTCGCGCCGGCTGTTTTCCACATCCTTGCCTGCGTCTATGTTTCGCCAGCACTCGGCCCAGGCTGCGGCCAGCGGCGGGTGGTCGTGGGTAGCGGGCTGCACAAGTGAAAGGCGGGGGTACTTCTGTGGATCGGAATACCGGCCATCCCAGTCACGGAAGAGCGAGGGGATGCGGAAGCCGGGAGTGCTTAGCTTGAGCAACGTGGGAGGCACATATTCGGGCACCACGCCCAGATCCTCGGCCACCACGGTCGTTTCACCAGAACCCTCCAGCACCACTCGCAGGATTTCTTCCCCTTGCGCCTGGTTCGCGGCTTTGTGCTCGGGGGTGTCGTCCGGGAATTGCTTGAACCCGGGCAGCCGCCCGCCCGCCTTCGCCGCCGCTTGCTCCTCCGTCAGCGGCAGAAACTCCGCGTTCCGATCCGGCGTCCAGGGGAACGAGTAGATGCGGAAGAAGCCGAGCACGTGATCAATGCGATAGAGATGGAACACCTTCTGGATGTTGCCGACCCGCGTGCGCCACCAATCGAAGTTGCGTTGACGCAGTTCATCCCAGCGATAATTCGGGATGCCCCAGTTCTGGCCCCATTTCTCCGTGAATGGATCCACCTTGAACACCTTCTCGGGTGGTGCGCCCCCGCTCCAATCCAGGTCGAAGATCGCACGGTTCGCCCAGACGTCCGCGCTGAACCGCCCCACCCCGAACGGGATGTCGCCCATTAGATAGACCTTCTTGGCCGTGCCATAGGCCTTGAGCGCCTGCCACTGGCCAAACGCCAGCCACTGAACGTACATGAAGAAAAGCTCCTTGCGTTTCAGCTCTTCGCGCCGCTTCTCGGGCACCGACAGCAACCACGTCCGCGCACTGTCTGGCGAGCGATGCTCCGGCACCCACCGATCCCAGGTAGGCAGGCCGCCATTCTCCTCCATCAACACCCGGAACGATGCGTAATCGGACAGCCACTCCGCGTTCTCCTTCAGGAATGACTGGAACTGCAGCGCGCGCTCTGTTTCCAGGTTGAAGTGCTTCTCGTAAAATCCGTCGAACGCTGCCTCCAGCAACTTGCGCTTGAGCGCTCGGACTCCGGGATAATTGGCCGGCCCCTCGCGCAGCTCAGCCAGCAGCTTCGGCTGTGCCAACTCCGCGTATTTGTCCCGCGACAGGTCCGGAACGGCGCTCGGCGATACGGCGATCGTCGTCGGCTCGATCGCCAGCGAGCTGATCGCATTATAGGGACTGTTGTCGTCGCTGATCTCATTGATCGGTAGCGTTTGGAGAATGCTCAGCCGATGGCGCGCGCACCAGTCAATCATCTGCCGCACCCCCTCCGTATCGCCGATCCCGAGGTCCTCTTCGGTACGAATGGCAAACACCGGCTCCAAAATGCCGGCCAGCGACTGGTTGGGACTCAATTTCATAATAAAAAGCCCGTAAACTTGGACCCAGCCCCGCCCCCGCGTCAAGCGCCACGGCTCGGGGTTTGTTCGGATTTCGGATTTCGGCCTTCCTTCGGTTTTCGGATTTCGGCCTTCGGATTTCATACATCCAACCCTCGTCCTCGCTGCAATAAGCACTCCCACCCCGCCGTTTTCCCCGTGAATTCTCTTGCCTCACCTCCCTGGTAATGCTGAATTGACGCCGTGCTCCGACACCACCGCGCAGCCTGATTCTCCACTCCCATGCAAAAACCACGACTCAGCTTCTGGCAGATCTGGAACATGAGTTTCGGCTTCTTCGGCATCCAATTCGGCTGGGGCCTGCAGATGGCCAACATGAGCGCCATTTACCAGTACCTGGGCGCAAAGGAATCCGAATTGGCCGTCCTTTGGCTCGCTGCGCCGCTGACTGGTTTTCTAGTGCAGCCGTTCATCGGTTATGCCAGCGACCGCACGTGGGGCAGGCTCGGTCGGCGGCGACCTTACTTTCTCACCGGCGCCATCCTCGCCAGCCTCACGCTGATCGCCATGCCAAACTCCGGCACGGTGTGGATGGCGGCGGGTTTGCTGTGGATTTTGGATGCAAGCGTAAACGTCACAATGGAGCCGTTCCGAGCGTTTGTAGGCGACCTGCTGCCTGCCGACCAGCGTAAGAACGGTTTTGCCATGCAGAGCCTGCTCATAGGGCTGGGCGCGGTGCTGTCTTCGGCCCTGCCTTACATGCTCACCAACGGCTTCGGCGTCAGCAACGAGGCGACAGTCAAAAGCCCAATTCCGCCGGCGGTGGGGCTGGCCTTCTATATCGGTTCAGCGGTGTTCTTTGCCGCCGTGCTCTATACAATTCTGACTACAAAAGAGTATCCTCCCGAGGACCCGGCGGCGTTCGCGAGAATGAAGGCGGAGTCAGGGGGTGTTGGTCGGGCCTTTCGTGAGATCTTTGCCGGGATTGCCTCGATGCCCAAGACGATGCGACAGCTTGCGGTGGTGCAGTTCTTCACTTGGTTTGCGCTGTTTTGCATGTGGCTCTACTTCGTCCCAGCCGTGGCTACCGGGGTGTTCCATGGCCAGACCCTGGGCATCCATGACCCGGCCCTCCGAAGCCAGGTCGAGAGCGAAGGGGGCAAGGTGTTCGTGGCCAAAGCGGCAGCCGTTGCCAGAGCCTACGAGACGCGCAAAAAGGAGCTAGCGGACGAGACGGCCCGGCAGGCGGCCCAAAACCCGTGGTATGACGCCATGCTGCAGATGTTCGGCCTCAAGCCCGCCGGACCTGATCCGGGGGAGCGGATTGATGACGCCGCATTGCGGGCGCTCATTGCCAGCCAGGTGACGGCGACACGTGAACCGGCCAAGGAAGAAGCCGAGAGTCCGCTAGTCCAGAGTTTTGCCGCCGCGTTGATGCAGCATAAGGTCACATCGCCAGATTCGCCGGAAGTTGCTGCGGCGGCCGCGCAGATCCATCGCGAGCTGGCTGCGGCGCGAACTTACCAGCAGGGGGCGGCTTGGGGTGGAGTATGTTTCTCGGCTTACAACGGCACAGCCTTCCTGTTTGCCTTCCTGTTACTGGCCCTGGTCAGCAAGTTCTCCGCCCGCTCCATCCATCGAGTTTGCCTGGTTTGCGGCGGCGGGGGGCTGATCCTGGCGGTAGCCTTGCACCAGCCACACCCGCTCATCCTCTCGATGGTCCTGGTGGGAATCGCCTGGGCGAGCATCCTCTCAATGCCCTATGCCATGTTGGCGAATGCCATTCCCGCGCAGAAAATGGGCTTCTACATGGGCGTGTTCAACTTCTTCATTGTCATTCCTCAAATCCTCGCCTCGCTCGGGCTGGGCCTGCTAATGAAGTCCGTCCTGGGTGACAACCCGATGAACGCCGTGCTCCTGGGCGGTTCCTCCATGATCGTTGCGGGCCTCTGCGTCGGCCTGGTATCCAAGGAAGTGGACACCGTCAGCGCCAGTCAACCGCAAGCGCACACCTAGCTCGGGAGGCTCTCTCCAAGCCAGCCTGTCTCTACCGCCTAGCTACCTATTGGCTTAGTACACCATAGGTACACGATACGTACAAGATACGCACACCATACGTACACGATAGGTACGCGATACGTACACCATACAGATAGGCTTGCCTTCGGCTTCCTATTTCTCCGGCCCTGCATCACGGTCCCGACAGGCCAGAGTGCTATCGATGGATTCTTCCTGGCGAGACCATGCCGGAGCCGGCGGGTGGGACCAGACCGATGAACCGCGCTCGTTGCCCAATCGGCCTCAGAGGTAGGGCGAGCACTCCGTGCGCGCCACGACCGCCCTGAGAGGCTCGAAACGCAAAGCCTTCCACAATCACCACCGGCGCGCACGGAGTGCTCGCCCTACCTCCGGGTGCATAATGCGACCTGGACAACACTCCCAAAACGTCACTGCTAATATTTTAGCATTTTTCTGTTGACGATTTCGCTAGCACTGCTAAAATTTTAGCATATTAACTATGAGCGTTGAAGTCCACCTCAGCCGCCGTGAACGCCAGATCATGGATGCGCTGCACCAGCGCGGGCAGGCCACCGCCGCCGAAGTCCAGACCGCCTTGCCCGAGGCCCCCAGCTATTCCGCCGTCCGCGCCCTCCTGCGGATTCTGGAAGACAAAGGGCACATCAAGCATCGCCGCGAGGGGGCGCGCTACGTCTATCTGCCGCGCGCCAAGCAGGAGACCGCGCGACGCTCGGCGTTGCAGCGCGTCGTCTCAACCTTCTTCCAAGGCTCGATCCCGCAGGCCATGGCGGCGTTGCTGGAAACCGCCGATACCCAATTGCCCGATTCGGAGCTGCACAAACTGCAGCAAATTATTGAACAAGCCCGCAAGGACGGGCGTTGATATGAATGCACTGATTGAATCCACTTCCCATTACCTGCACGGCTCCGCGTTCTCCGCGCTGTTCCTCGACGCCTGGCTCAAGAGCCTGGCCGTTCTGGCCATAGCGGGCGGCTTGTGTTTCCTGTTGCGGCGCGCGGCAGCGGCGACCCGGCACTGGATCTGGTTCCTGGCGTTGGCCAGCTTGCCATGCCTGCTGCTGCTTACCTGGGCGCCGCACCCCTGGCAAAAACCGCTGTGGTCAATCTCGACCGGTTTCAATTCCGGCAACCAGGTCACGCTTGTTTTGAATCTGCCCCCCAGCGGCGCGGCCCGAGATTCTGCAGTCAGTGCAACGCCTCCGGGCTCGACAGCCGCCACGGTCAGCGAGGGCGCATCCGGAACCAGCCACCCTCTCGCCGCCCGGTTGAGCACTAGCGCGTTGGCCCTCATAGTCTCGATTTGGCTTATCGGCGCAACCCTGGCCCTCCTCTCTATGCTGGCAGGCCAGCTCCAGTTGCGACGCCTCGCTCGCAACGGGCTCCTCCTGCCCTTGGAACCTGAGTCCTTCGAGCCCGGAACGCCGGCATCCTGCCGGCTTACACGATCCGAATGCTCTGAGCCCCCAACCAGCAGGCGCTCCGAGCCGCCAAACACCGACTGGGCGCTCCTATTGCGCCAAGCTTGCGACAGACTCCACCTTCGCCGGCCCGTGCGCTTGTTGCAGTCCAGCGACAACCCAATGCCGTTGACCTGGGGTTCGTTGCGACCGGTAATCCTGCTGCCGGCTGAGGCCTCAGACTGGCCGAGCGAGCGACGGCGAATCGTGCTGCTGCACGAACTCGCCCACGCCAAACGTTGGGATTGCCTCACCCAAACCGTCGCGCGGATGGTGTGCGCCCTATATTGGATCAATCCGCTGGTCTGGCTCGCTGCTCGGCAGATGTGCATCGAACGCGAGCGGGCGTGCGACGACCTGGTCCTGAACAGCGGCTGCCGGCCATCGGAGTATGCCACGCACCTCGTTGATATCGCCCGGGCCTTCCGCCGCGCGCCGCAATACGCCGGAATCGCGATGGCCCGCTCGCCCCAACTGCAAGGGCGCATAGCGGCGATCGTCGATGCCTCCCGCGCTCGGCAATTGCGGCCGCTTAGTGCCCTGGCCATCCTGGTCTTCATGGGCGCCCTCGCCCTCTCTGTAGGCGGAAGCAGCACGGACGTCTCCTCCACCGAGGCGTGGGATTCCCCACTGCGCCAGGCGCAATTTGCCCAGTTGGAATCGTTCGCCCAGGCGAAGCTAGAGCAGTCGGAGGAATTGGCCGCCAAAGCCGGAGAGAGCATCTCGTCCGAGTTCCAGCGCTTCTTCGACGCCGCACTCAAAGGGGACTGGCAGACCGTGACCAACCGGTATGCATATTTTAAGCTGCATCACCCCCAATACGCCGGCAGGACGGATGCTTCGGACGTAAACCTCAGCACGGCCTACTGGCAACCTGTTTTGGAGATTTGCCTGGCTTACGACCAAGTCGTTAACTGCGATCCGAAATATACGGCGCTCCTCGCCGACGGGATCATCAATTCCATCCCCGCCGGCGGCATCTATTTCGGCGGCACCGACCCCGGTCGCGGCGTGCCAACTGCTTTCTCCAGATCCCAAGTCAACGGCGACCCTTTCTTCACTCTGACGCAGAACGCTTTGGCCAATGCCAGTTACCTGGACTACCTGCGGGCGACGTATGGCGGAAAGATCTCCACACCCACGGGTGAAGACTCGCAACGCTGCTTTCAGGAGTACCTCACCGACGCGCAGCGCCGTCTGCGCGAGAATCAGCTCAAGCCTGGCGAGGATGTGAAAACGGTAGATGGCAACGTGCAGGTTTCCGGTCAGGTCGCCGTCATGGCAATAAACGCCTTACTGACCAAAGTCACCTTCGATCAGAACACCGACCGGGAGTTTTACATCGAGGAAAGCTTTCCCCTGGACTGGATGTATCCGCACCTCGAGCCACACGACTTTATCATGAAGATCAACCGCCAACCACTGGCGCAGATGCCTGAGGACACCATCGCCCGCGACCGCGAGTATTGGCGCAACCTCGCCGCCGGGATGATAGGCGATTGGCTGGGTGAGAAGACGACAGTGCGAGAGGTCGCGGAGTTCGTTGATCGGGTCTATGTGCGTCGGGACCTTCAGGGTTTCACAGGCGACCCGCGGTTTATCCAGAACGATTATGCGAAAAGGATCTTCTCCAAGCTCCGAAGTTCAATTGCCGGAGTGTATGCCTGGCGATTTGGTCCGCAGGCCCCGCCAGAATACAAGCCCAAAACTGAAGCCGAGAAGCAGGACCTGGTCGCCGAGGCCGATTTCGCTTTCCGACAGGCTTTCGCCCTGTGCCCCTACAGCCCGGAGGCCGTCTTTCGCTATGTTTCGTTCCTGCTGCAATTAAATCGCCTGGGCGATGCCCAACTCGTCGCCGAGGCTGGCCTGAAGGCTGACCCACAGAATAAGCAGGTCCAGAGCCTCTTGGACAATCTCAAGAGTTATAAGGCCCAACAGGGGCATGTGCATGCGGGAGAGCCCACGAACAACCTAGCGAGCCTGGAAAAGCCAGTCCGCCGCAGCCCGACAAATCCTCAGGCGGCGTTGGCCGAAGCGTCCCAATCGGAGAAGACCGCCGCCAAGCCAGCCCCAGACTTGGTGGTGAGCATCGATTCCAAAGGCATCCTGCGCCTCGGAACCGACGCCAGACCACTGACCATCGAACGCTTCAAGGCAGAGCTGCTGACCGCCGTCGGCAAAACACCCGAGCTCAGACTCTTCATCGGCGCTGACGAGAAGGCCCCAATCGACCAGTTGAAAAAGGTGACGGATGTAGCCAAGGAAGCAGAAGTCAAATCCGTCGGGTTGTGGACTTTTCCCGAAAACCAGGCTCCGACTAGTATATGGTTTCATTGAAACAGGAACGTATTATAGAGGTGCCTCCAACGCTTCAAACTTCCGCCACCGATGCACTACCGGCGCCGCATTGATCTCCGAAATGCCTCTGAGCACGCGCTCCTTCAACTCCTCCCAGCAAGCCACCCGCATCCCGCGCAGAAACGTTCGCGCCATCTTCCCAAACAAGGTTTCCACCAGGTTCAACCACGATCCGTGGGTAGGGGTATGCACATAACAAAAGCGATTAGGCCGAGTGCCCAAATAGGCACGGGTCTCCTTGGAAATGTGAGCCGAATGATTGTCCAGAATCAGTCGGATCACCGCCTCGGCGGGATAATGCGCGTCCAGGTCCTTGAGCAAGGCAATAAACTCACGGCTGCGGTGGCGCCGCTCGACTCGCGCGATGACATGACCATCTTGCAGGTCCAGTCCCGCCAGAATGGAAGCTGTGCCCATCCGCTTGTACTCATAATCCCGTCCGATCTCCGGGTGCTCGCCTGGCACCGGCGGCAAATCCGCCGTAGTATTGGCAATCGCCTGCACCCCCGGTTTTTCATCGACCGAAACGGTGAACACCAACCGGCCTTCGGGTGTGCGCACCCCTTGCGCCGGTTCCATGCTCAACTCCCGATACACCAGCAGCACTTGGCACATCTTGGCCTCAAAGTCCGGGTCCCGCCGTTCCAGGTAATAACGAATTCTGTGCGGCTTAAGCTCCTGCTCATCCAAAATCCGCTGCACGGTAGCTTTGCCCGCACGCGCCAGCCCCGGATGGCCGCTCGCCACGCATGCCTTTCGGATGTGATCGGCCAACGTCCGTCGGGTCCACAACTCGGCGGCGTATCCCAATTCCTTCGGCTTGGTACAAGCCAGATGCACAACCCACGCCTTGTCCTCAAGCCGAATCGTGTGTTCCTGCTTGCCGTGGGGCAAATCGCGCAAGGCGATTTCAGGACCCATCGCCAAGGCTCGATCAATGCATTCATAGACCAACCGGCGGGTGGTATGTACCAAAGCGGCGATCTCCGTGAAAGTGTGGCCCTCGTGGTAATGGCAGAGCATTCGCGCCCTTTGAACTTCTCGCTGGGGCGCCGTGCGCGAATGGGCCAGCGGAGTAAGTTTCTCCAATTGTTCCGAGGTAAACACAAGCTTGGGACGTTGAGACGTTTTAGGCACGGACCACACCCTATAGTATGGCCGGACCCCCTGTCAACAATATGTTCCCCTTTCAATGAAACGTTATACTAGTGTGTTAACGGGTGCTCAAGCTGAAGCCAAGGCCGTGGACCTCGCGAATGAGAAGGCCCAGGCGCTTTACAACTGCCAGCCCTTTCAGAAGCGCCGAACGGCGAAGTTGGTTGATGGACACTGGGTCTGGAACGATGGACGGTCATACGGGGCTGGTGACATTGAGGCCACCGTCAAGTTTGCGGCGGACGGCACAAATCCAGAAGTCACCGTCAACCTGTTAGACAGCCGCTCAAGACAGTATTGAGGAAGGTTCAGGCGCCGTAAAGGATCCGAGCTTGCCGGTCTGTCGAGTGCCCTCGGGTGCGGCTCGAAACCCGCCAGGACGCTTGCGTGGACACGCCGCGCTACACACCGAAATAAAGGCCCGCCCGGCCACAGCAGCCCACCACCTACTTTGAAGGTGGCCGGGCCTGCGGAGTAAACGAGAAGGATTCGACGACGGCTTTGGTGATCGTGGGGATGATCTCGCGCTCATTGGCGTGGTCCACGGTGAAGGTCACCAGCACGAACCTGGCGCCGTTGGGCAGCTCGACATAGGCGGCATCATGGCGGGTCTCGCTGGTCCAGCCGGCCTTGGACCAAAGCTTAGAGCCCGATGGCAAGCCCAGCGCAGTGTAGGCATGGGCCTGGTCGTTCTTGTTCCCGGCTGCCGATGAGGGATCGCGGTGGAGGAGTTCCATCATCTCCGCGCAGCGTTTGGCGGAGACGGCCTGGCTGGTAACAATCTCGGTCAGAAGCCGGGCAGTGGCGTCGGTGGAAAGCCAGTTACGGTGATTGGGCTTGGACATCTTCACGGACTGCATCTCGCGCCCATACGGCCCCTCGCACCACGGCTTGCGATTAACATTAATGTTCGTATAGCCGAGCGAGGCGAAATAGCGGTTCACCGCATTGCGCTTGAAATGCCACTCCTCCATCTCATTCGGGCCTAGCTCGGGCCCGCTGGTCGTGCCGGTCAGTAAATCTACCAGGTAGCCGGTCGCCTCGTTGAAGGAATCCACGATCATGTCGCGCATCGCGCGGCGAAGCTCTTCGGTGTCGTGCAGCTTGCCGTCCTCCAACCAGCGATTCACCGCCACCAGGTAAAACAGCTTGATCACGCTCGCCGGGTAGATCTGTTCCCCGCCGTGGTAACTCGCCTGCGCCGGATGCTGTGGATCGCGCAGGTCCACCAATGTCACCGCGATTTGGTTGCTATCCAATCTTATGCCGGCGAACTTTTCGAGCGCTCCTTCCACCGCCCGGTCCACTACTGCCTGCAAGCGCGGCGGGCGGGTGAATCCCGGGATCGAAGTGGCGGCAGCCGCGGCGACCGTCGTCTGGGCGGAGATAGTTTGCACGGCGGCTAGTGATAGCAGGAGCAGCGCTCCAAGGGTAGCGCGGAATGGGGCCCACATGCTGCGAGAGCGCATCTCGTCGCTGCCACCAGAGCACGATCCGTTCGCTGGTTACGGAGCGCGAGCCGTCCCTGGTTCGCAGCGGGTTGGAAGCTTCGAGGCGCGTGGGGAGAACAGATGGGCCACCCGGCTGGGTGCGTGCGTGCTGCGAGCCAGGGACGGCTCGCGCTCCGGCGGTAGTGCCGAGAAGTGCCCCTGCTGCGAAGCTCCCAAAGTCCTTTCGTTGCGGCAACCAAATGCGGCAGCGAATTATGCCCGGTCAGCGGAGTCGTGTCGCAGCATCGGCAGCCCCAGCCCCATTCTGGCTAACCCGGAGCGGCGGATCGGCGTTTACCTCCCCAACTCGCTTGCCGTCGGCCGCAGTCCAAACCGTGACGCGGCCCGCGAAGTCCGAGGCGAACACACGCTTGTCGTCGCCACTGAACGCGGCGCGGATCGGCAGGTCGCCCGCGAACTCCAGGTTGCGCTCCTTGCCTCCGTCCACTTTCCACAGGGTAATCGCGAGATCGCGACCGCAGGTAACCAACCGGCCATCGTGGGCGAAACTCACGCAGAGCACGCCGGGACCATGGGCCGTCCAGTTCTTCATCTGCCGGCCCTCCAGCATCTCCCAGAGCTTCACTGTCCCGTCCTCGCTGGAAGAGGCCAGCAGCTTTGAGTCGCCGCGCCAGCTCAGGCCGGTGACGGCCGATTTGTGGCCGGCCAGGGTGAACAGCTCCTGCGCGTTCTCAGGATCCCAGATGCTGATGCCGCCATTGCGGTCGGCGGTGGCCAGCATCTGACCGTTGGGGCTGAAGGTCACTGCGGTCACCCAATCGGTGTGCTTCTTGATCTTGTGTTGCAGTTGGCCGGTCTTGGTGGACCACAGCTTGACGAGCCGGTTCGGGCCGCCCAGCGCGACCTGCGCCTGGTCCGGGCGGATGTCGGCCGCAAGCACAGTGTCGTAGTCATCGCCCAAGATCATCATCTTCTTTCCTGTCACCACGTCCCACAACACTGCGCGCCCCGACAGCGCCCCGCGACCGCCGCTGGCCAGCAGCACCTGGCCGCTGCGGCTGAACTTCACCTCGACTGGCTGCCCCTCCTCGAACGGTAATATCCCGAGCGGCGCGAGCGTATCGCTCTGAAACAACAGCACCTGCATTTGACCTGCAACAGCGATGAGCGGAGCCCACGGGCTCGCCGCCAGGCCGGTGGTCGCGTTCATCCGGGCCGTGTGGACGACGGGTTCGAGTGGGAGGTCCTTCGGCATCGGCGGCGGGCCGTCCGGCTTCCCAATAGTATCGGCCTTGAGCGTGAGGTCCACGGCAGGCGCCACGGCAGCGATAGCCTTGCCGCCGGCCGTTTCGAGCAGCCCGCCCAAGATCCACTTCCTGAACACCTCCAACTCCTTGTCCGCCAGCTTGGGTCGGTTAGGCGGCATGTTTGGTTCTTCAGCGTGCGTAATGGCCTTCCACAGCTTGCTGCCGTCCAGGTTGCCGGAAACCAACACCGCGCCCGAACCACTGCCTTTGAGGGCGCCCTGGTAGCTCGTCAGGTCGAGATCGGCCTTCTTCTTATCCCCGTTGTGGCACTTGGAGCAGTTGGCCTCGATCAAAGGAAGAATGTTGTCCTGGTAAGTGGCCTTGTCTTCGGCGGCGGAAGGGAGGATTAACAGCGAAGACGCGAAGACGCAAAGCGCGGAAGTCCGAAGTCCGAAGTCCGAAGTCCGAAAGAAGGCCGAAACCCGAAGGCCGAAGAAGAAAGCGCGCTGCAGCCTTAGTGGTAGCCATGCAATTGAACCACGGCCCACTAAACCGCCGAGACGCGACGGACGCAGAGACGGACCCGTCTTGGCCACTAGAAGACTAGCCTTCGAACGGTGACTGCTTTGAGCCCCTTCTTCCCTGCTCTCTTCTCTGCACTGCAGCACCATTCGAAACTGCTCGCAAGCCACGAGCAAATGCCCTGGCGTGGAATGTCGCGAAGCGTATGGAGTGCGCGGAGCTTGCTCCCGCTTTTGGATGGTCATCGGGCGTGCGATAGCGCCAGCAAGCTGTACGCACTCCATACGCTTCGCGCAATTCGGTCGCGGCTTGGCCGCACTACGTCCATCGCAGTACAGAAGGCCAGAATCGCGCATTTCGAGCAAGATCCTCTCTCCTGCTGTCTTCTCAGCGCTCATCGCGTCTCTGCGGTTCAAGCGGCACTCGCATTTTGGTTGCGGCCCCGCTGCTCCAAGTCTCTGTGGCTCTTGAGCGCGCACCCGACCCACGAAGACGGGCTTCACACAATCGGCTGATCTGGCCACGCGCGCCCAAGACTCCACGCGCCTGCATCGCCGAGCGGCCTCTTCGGGTTTCGGACTTCGGCCTTCTTTCGGACTTCGAACTTCGGACTTCGGACTTCTGCATCTCACTGCCATCACGTCCCCCCTCCTCCTAATGATTGAACACAAACTCCTTCGCATTAAGCAGCGACCAAAAGATATCGTTCAGCACCTGCTCCGCCTTGGCCCCGGGCGTGAAGAACTCCTTCAGCTTCACCACTTCCTGCTCCGTCGGCTTGCGACTCAGGCAACGCAGGTAGAGGTCTTCGATAATCTGCTCCGGCGTCTTCCCCTGCTGGAGCAATTTCTTCACCACCCCTCCCTGCTCGATCTTGGTCTGGAGCGTGTCGCCGTTCAGCAAATGCAGCGCTTGCGACAGGTTCGGGTCAACCTTCACCTCACACGAACAAACTGTCGTGCGAGTCGCCCGGCCAAAGGTCGTCAGGAAGTAAGTGCCGGTGTTGCCGTCGGCGATGTCAACCGCGCGCGCACCCTTCGCCAGGCCGGGGAATTTGTCCTGAGTTCCGGTGACTTCGCTGATGCAGTCCAGCAATACCTCGGCGCGCAGGCGTCGGATGGGAGCTCTGCTGAAATTGCGGTCGTCCTGCGCATTACTCTCGCTAGCGCGCGTGCTGAGCTGGTAAGTGCGCGAAGTACAAATATCGCGGACGAGGCTCTTGAAATCGTAATAGTAGTCGATCAGCCGCGCGGCCAGCGCGTCGAGCAACTCCGGATTGGAAGGGGGATTGCTGATACGCACGTCGTCCACCGGCTCGATGATGCCTCGGCCCAGGAAATGGGCCCAGATGATGTTAGCCACATTGCGTGCGAAATATGGGTTCTGTGGCGAGGTCAACCAGCGGGCGAGCGCCTCGCGGCGATTCTCACCCTTGAGCTCCGGCGCCTCTCCGCCCAAGAACTTTGGGCGCATCACAGCGTGGGTGACCGGATGGGTAACCTCGCCGTCGTGCCGGTCGAAAATGACCGTCTCGCGCGGGTCATCGCCCGCCTTACGGCCGACCTGCGCGAAGAGCGCCGCAAAGCCATAGTAGTCGTTGAGTGTCCAGCGATCGAACGGGTGGTTATGGCACTGAGCGCATTGGATGCGCATCCCCATGAAGACCTGCGCCGTGTTCTCGGCCATCTTCAGCGTGTCCGGCTCGATCTGGTAGTAGGTGGCCGCCGGGTTGCGGAAGGTGCTGCCCGAAGCCGTTAACAGGCTCTGCACGATGCGATCCAGAGGTGCGTTGGTCTGCATCTCATCCCGCAGCCATTCGAAGTAGAGCAGCGCGCCCTTCGGATAGACCAGGTTCTCGCGTGAGCGGATTTGAAGCAGCTCCGCCCATTTCATCACCCACAAGTCGGCGAATTCTTTGCGGCAGAGCAGCCCATCCACCAACCGGTCTCGCTTGGCCACGTCCCGCCCCGCCACGAAGGCGAGCACTTCCTCCGGCGTCGGCAGCGTGCCAGTGAGGTCCAGGTAAGCACGGCGGATGAACGTGGCGTCGTCACAGACCGCCGAAGGCACCAGTCGTAGTTTCCTCAGCTTGGCGAAAACCGCCTCGTCAATGTAGTTGCGCGGCGCAATGTCCGGCCACGCGTAAGGCAGCTCTTTGGGAATGACGATGACCTGCGCCCCGACGTTATATTCGCCGAACCGTGCTTGAATGAACGCCTCGCCGCGTTGGCCGGCGGTGACGGTCCCGTCTTCGCCAGCCCGGGCAGTCCCCTCGTTATTGCTGAGGAACACCGCCAACGGCGTCACGTCCCGGTCCGTCGCGTCGGAATAGTGGGCGCGCACGACGAACCGCTGGACGGCGTTGGAGCCCTCCAGGACCGCGGCCTTGGGGAAAATGTCTATGCCGGCTAGTTTCGCAATGTTCGTCGGGTCATTGGGTGCCCCCGCCGTAAGCCACGCTACCAGGGTCTGGTAGAGCCCACTATTGGTCCCGAAGCGCACGCCGCCAGTATGCTGCACCGCGCCTAGACCTTTCCGCACAATCAGGCTCACCTCGGGCAGCGCGAGGTTCACCCGCCGGCCGATCTGTTCGCGGGTCAGCCGCAAGTAATCGCCATCCGGGTCAAAGCCGAAAAGGGAGAGATGGAATCCGTCCTTGCCGCGCGAGGTGCCGTGGCAAGAGCCCGCATTGCAGCCAGCCTTCATGAACACCGGCATCACGTCCAGCTTGAAACTGATAGGCGCATGCGTGGTGGTGCCCGAGATGGAGACCGGCACCGTGACCACACGCCCGTCGTACTGGATCCGCAGCTCAGTCTTGCCGTCGGCGAGTGCAAGAACGGCGCCCTTCTCGAAGTGGGCGAGTTTCGAGTCGGCAATCCAGCACCGGGCTTCACCGGTGATCTCCCGGGTGACCCCGTCCGCATAACCGGCCTGCACCACGACGCGCTGGCGTGCCTGGGCACCGCTCAGATTGATAGAAGGAGGATAGCACCGGAGGTCCGAGACTGGCTTTCGGGTGCAGGAGGGCAGTAGTAGACAGAACAGGAGGGCAGCCGTGCCAAGTCCGAAACCCGAACCCCGAAACCCGAAAGAAGGCCGAAACCCGAAGGCCGAATACTGACGTTCCTTCACGACCACAGCAGCAGAATTACGCACAAGGCTCTGGCCTGCCAGCCTCAGCCGTGTAAATCCTGACCACGTAGTTGAAGAAAGCCCCACTAAACCGCAGAGACGCGACGAACGCAGAGCCAGACCATTTTCGGTCACCTCATGCTCTGACACTACAAGGTGACTGGACTGAGCCTCCTCTCCCCTGCTCTCTTCTCTGCGCTCGTCGCAGTACAGCAGGCCAGAATCGCGCATTTCGAGCAAGATTCTCTCTCCCGCTGTCTTCTCCGCGCTCATCGCGTCTCTGCGGTTCAAGAGGCACCCGCATTTTGGTTGCGGCTCGGCTGCTCCAAGTCTCTGCGGTTGTTCCGCGCGCGCCTTAAGTGAATGGACACATCGAAGCTGCAACGTCTCATAGTCCGCGAGCGGCGCCTTCGGCCTTCGGATTTCGGCCTTCTTTCGGCTTTCGACCTTCGGATTTGACCCACTGCTCGCTCTCCCTTTCGGAACGAGAGCGGGTCGGGAGCGGGGGCTTCAAAGTCCGAAGACCGAAACCCAATGCCGAGCGCGGTTCGGCCTTCGGCCTTCGGATTTCGGCCTTCTTTCGGCC
>Ga0073936_10002722_pt1 | contig 26064 bp, 20 predicted proteins | sample AliMusrvi5mmetaG_FD_87041 | JGI IMG/M metagenome (GOLD analysis project Ga0073936, IMG submission 87041) | Freshwater lake bacterial and archeal communities from Alinen Mustajarvi, Finland, to study Microbial Dark Matter (Phase II) - Alinen... | ecosystem: Environmental > Aquatic > Freshwater >...
CCTAAATAATCCAGAGGTTCGTGTGGGACTTGCTGGAATGGGCATCTCGATTCCTGCTGAAACATGGTTCCTGGCAGGCTTGCACAATACGACAACGGATGAGGTGACTCTCTTCGACAAAGACTCAGCACCAGCAACCCACAAGCAAATAATTGATCTCCTGGAAGGTCATCTGGTTCAAGCTGGAATGCTTGCACGGAAGGAACGGGCCCCACTACTCGGAATCAATCCCTCTAATCCTGTCTTGGAAGAGGATATTAATAATCGGAGTCTGGATTGGTCTCAAGTGCGCCCGGAGTGGGGACTTGCTGGCAACTACGCCTTCATCGCTGCATCTCGCCAACGTACTCGCGGCATTGATCTTGGCGGGCGGGTTTTCCTGAATGACTACAACTACCTAGCTGATGAAGGTGAATCTACATTGGAGCTCGTGCTGACGGCTCCTGTGGTCGTGGCAAGCTGGATCAACCTACAATACTACGCCTCTACAGTTGACAACCAGCGCTTCGGCAGCGGCGACAAGACGATTCACAATGTTGCAAGCGTGCTAGGAGTTATGGAGGGAAACGGTGGAGACATCCGCACTGGACTTCCCTTGCAGTCCGTCAATGACGGCAAGAAATGGCGGCATGAACCGTTACGTCTCCTTGTATGCGTGGAGGCTCCGAAAGACGCGATTAATCGGATCCTAAAAAAACATCCGTCCGTGGCAGATCTAGTTTCAAACCAGTGGATACACCTCTATGCCATCAACTCGAATACACAGACTTTTGAGAAGTCCAACGGGCGAGGTGGATGGACTAAAGAGGATACCCTGGAAGAATTGATGTCAGTGCCATGAAACCCGCCAAAACCTATCTGGGCAATTGGCAAGTTTTGCAATTGAACATGCAAAGGAGCAAGCCGCAGACCGTTCCCCGAGTTACGCCATCGGCAGCAATAGCGATCTCAAAATAGGCATTTGGCCACTGAGGAAAGTGGAGCGGGTGAAGGGAATCGAACCCTCGTCTCAGGCTTGGGAAGCCCACATTCTACCATTGAACCACACCCGCTTAAACTAGTCCCAGGAGTCAATCAGCCACTGATTCGTCCCATTGGTCCATATTGTCCAAACACCGACGTGTTTGGTCAAGTTCGACATGGTCGTCGGACCTCCGGGCGTGCTCTGAGCCGGAACAGAAATGGAGTTCGTGTAGCCCGTGTCCATGGCTACGTAGTAAGGGGTGTTTGACTGAAAGGGATCACAGAATCCACCGTCGCCATTGGTTCCCCCCTTGCCCGTCTTCCAAGCGGTCGCCTCAAGGAATAATATTCCACGCGGATTGTCGTTGGTGTCACCGTTGGTTGTGCAGAGGATGGTTACAAGGGATGAATCCATCAACCCCGTGGTGTTTGTCGGGAAATGCCCATATTCTGTTTCATAGGCAGTGAGTGCGGTAGCAATTTGGACGGTCTGATTCTTTGCTGTCGTCTTTTTGGCACCGTTCAGGGCTGAGGTGGCAGCCGGAAAGAGTATGCTCGCGAGGATCCCGATTATTGCGATAACGACAAGTAGCTCCATCAGGGTGAAGCCCGCTCCGTTATTGCTGCCTCTGAGGGTATCGTGATCCTGAGAATCTGACATTGGGGAGGACATACTCTTTTACATTCATCCCTCGTAAACTCTTCACAAGTATTTTCTTGTTTGCTCGTAAGGGAAAAGCCACCGATGGTTAATCGTGTTCAAGAAAATCCTGCGCGGCATTGGCAGTAAACTTTCGCCACAATCCAAGGATAAACCCGGTAACAAGGGGAAAAAAACCACGACTGCGCATATTCGCAATAACGTGAAGCAACAGGAGGTTCCGGCACGCCGGGGCGCCAAAGCATCCAAGGAAAAACCGGATGCGAGGAGCGGTCGTGATTCCCATTCAAAAGATCCTCGTCGTGGATCATCAGGCCACTCTCGCCGAACGAATCAGAAGGATAAAAAAGGACAGGGTGGCTCGCGACAAGCTAGGGGAAATCGATCCAGTCCAGAGCCTTCGAGAGCTCAGCGGGTAGATTCAAAAGAGGATCATGACCCTGCTCGGGAGATTATTCAGCTTCTGGGAAGGGAACCCATGAGGATTCACGCGATTGGAAGTGCCTTGAAACTTAGAGGCAAGTCTGTCGTCTCTCTTGAGCGGACTATGGAGTCACTGGAGAGGACGGGCAGGGTCGTTCGCGTTCGAGGAGATCACTACGTGCTTCCTGAAACCGCGGATCTCTTCACCGGAAAACTTCAAGTCCATGCCGGGGGATCGGGCCATGTCCTTGCCGAGGAGCAGGGAGGGAGGGACCTCTTCATTCCCTCAGATCACCTTGGAACCGCGCTTCATGGAGATCGTGTCGTCGCACGTCTTATTCGCCAACCTCGCGATCACGGACGACCACGTCGTGATCCCCGTCCCGAGGGGAGCATCATCCGTGTGGTGGAACGAGCAGACGCGCCTATTGTCGGGACTCTCCAGAAGACAAAAAACTTTTTCCATGTCGTTGCTGACGACCCACGGTTCCCGAGGAATCTATATGTGCCATCTGCGGAGGGTGCAACGCCCGGAGACAAAGTGGTGGCCCGTCTTGATCGATGGGAAAACAGCCATGTCAATCCTGAGGGACGCATTGTTGAAGTACTCGGGCCGGCGGGAGCTCCGGGGATCGACATGCTTTCCATCATCCACAAACACAGCCTCCCCAGGGAATTTCCTGCTCCCGTCAGTATTGAGGCTGAGCGTTTTGGAGGAGAGATTACCGCTGCGGATCGAGAAGGCAGGCAGGACCTTAGGGAACGTAAAATAATTACAATTGACCCTGATGATGCTCGGGACTTTGACGATGCCATTGAGGTGCAGCCAACCGAGTATGGTTGGGAAGTAGCCGTCCATATTGCGGATGTCTCACACTATGTGAAGACGGGGACTGCCTTGGATAAGGAGTCGCGTAAGCGGGGCAATAGCGTTTATCTCGCCGACCGGGTGATACCAATGCTGCCGGAGAATCTCTCCAACGGCCTCTGCAGCCTGCGGCCAAACGAGGACCGTCTGGCTTTCAGTGTTTTTGCCGAAATCAATCGGGATGGAACGATCCGCCATGTCAGGTTTGGTCGGTCCGTGATCCGAAGCTGCGCCCGCCTCACCTATCGTCAGGCCCTTGCCTTGCTTCAGTCACCCCCGATAGATGAGGTAGGTCGTCGTGTCCACGCAGCTTGGGAGTGTTCCTCGACCCTTAGAAAAAAACGTTTTGCCGCCGGAGCCCTAGATCTGGAGATGCCGGAGGTGAAGGTCTGGCTCGACAAGGAGGGGAGACCGGTGAAGCTCGAGCTAGTGGAAAACGATATTTCCCACCAGTTGATCGAAGAACTGATGTTATTGGCCAACGAGCTTGTCGCACGTCACCTTAAGCGTCGGAAGCAACCGAACATTTACCGAATCCACGAAAAACCAGAGCCCGAGAAGCTCGTCGAGTACCGGGAATTGGCAGCCACCTATGGGGTCAAGGCCGGAGATCTGAGTCACCGGCCAGAACTACAAAAGCTTCTCGACGGGCTGAAGGGAAAACCCTACGCGACAGCCCTTAAAATCGGATTGCTTAAGAGTCTTAAGCGAGCACGCTACTCTCCGGACCCTCTCGGACACTTTGGGCTATCCAAGTCGGACTACAGTCATTTTACGAGTCCCATCCGGCGCTATGCCGACCTGCTCACACACCGCGCCTTGGCACGCGACCTCGATCCGCAACAAGCCGGCCCCAGCTCCAAGGAGCTCGGTCCGGTGAGCGAGCATCTTTCCACCACGGAGCGAGCCGCTGCAGACGCCGAAAAGGAATCAGTCCGTCTCAAAAAGCTGGAATACTTCTCCAAACTCGCGGAAGCGCCGACGGTCGGAGGTATTGCGCCTTCCTTTGAGGCTCGTGTCATAGAGGCACGTAACTATGGTCTCCTTGTAGAGCTGCCCGACGCGATGATGACGGGACTCGTGCCAGTCTCCTCAATGGACGACGACTTCTATCAATTCGACGGACCTCGTTCCCGTTTGATTGGCAGGCACTCAAAGCGCGTTCTAAGGGCTGGAGACATCCTGAGGGTTCAGGTGGCTAGGGTCGATACGTTCAAGCAGCAGATAGACTTTAGGATCGTAAAGGAGGGGGTTGACGGCAGGGCAAAGTTCGGGCAGCGATAAAATCGCCAATTCCCAAGTAATCTATGGACCGTCAGCTGGTTGGATCGTTCTGAAACAAAGTCACGAGGTTCGCCTTATCTGCTAAGAGGACAGAGAACAGCTTTCCTTCTGTTCATCCAGAGCTGCACGAACCGCATCGAGTAGGGTCTGCCTGCGGATTGGCTTTGTCAGATAGCCCGAGCAGCCCGCCTCAAGGCAGCTTTCCCTATAGCCAGGAAGAACGTGTGCAGTGAGAGCCAGTATTGGAACATGGCGAAGTGATTTTTTCTTTTCTACTTCGCGAATCCTACGGGTCGTTTCAAGGCCATCGATTTCCGGCAATCCGATGTCCATAAGGATGAGGTCCGAGTTTGCAAAGTTCTCGATGGCCTCCCAGCCGCTGTTGGCCCTTTCTACTTTGTAACCTGCCTTGGTGAGGAAAATTGAGAAAACCGTATAGTTGGCCTCTGTGTCCTCCACCACGAGGATTCTCGCTGAGTTAATCTGTTGCTGTGTTTGTTCAACTGAACTGGATTGCTCCGGCTTGGATGGCAGCTGAGCAGGAGCCTCCGATTTGGCTTCCAAGGGAAGAAAAACACGAAAATCGGAACCTTCGCCAAGCTTGCTCCGAAGGGTCACGTGGCCCCCAAGACCATCGACTAGTGATTTGACGATGTTCAGGCCAAGTCCTGCCCCCTGCCTGCGCCGTACAACAGATCCGTCAACCTGTTCAAAACGCTCAAAAATTCTTTTCTGATCATCAGGTGCGATTCCTACACCGGTATCGACGACGCGAATCTCTAGCCCCTGACCATCGCAACCATCCTGATCCTGAATGGATATTTCGACGCGCACAGAACCGTTTTCAGTAAACTTAATGGCATTGACCACAAGGTTAGTAACGATCTGCCGTATACGGTCCTCGTCTCCGACGATTTGAGCCGGCAACTTCTCGTCGAAGTGAATCTGGAACTCAAGGTGCTTGGCTTGGGCCCTTTCAGCCAATGGTCTCAGCAGTTCTGAGAGAGACGTTCGGAGGAAAAAGAGAGCCTTTTCAAAATCGAAATGGCCTGACTCGATCTTGGTCAAGTCAAGCAGATCGGTGATCAGTCGGAGGAGGCCTTCGCCGTTTTCTTCAATCCTCTTCAGATGTTCGGGTAGCTCTTCAGGCACAAAATTTTTGTCTAGGATGATATCCGTGGAGCCTAGGATCACATTGAGGGGTGTCCGCATTTCATGGCTGATCGTCGCCAAAAATTGCGATTTTGCCCTGTTTCCCGACTCGGCTCGCTCCTTTGCCTCCTTGAGTTCCTGTTGGGTGCGGTGAGCTTCGGTCGTATCTGTCTGAATCGATACATAGCGTTCAATCTTCCCTTCCGAATTCCGGATGGGTGTGACGTAGAATGAAACCCAATAAGGTTCTCGCGCACGGGTGTAGTTGATTAATTCCGCCTTGAAGGACTCGCCCTCGGCGAGCCATTGCCTGATTTTAGCAACAGTGTTGGGATCAGTTGCAGGGCCCTGAAGGATCTCTCCCGGCTTCAAGCCGACCAGATCCTCGAGAGTATAACCCGTTCTATTCATGAATGCCTGATTGACCCATTCCGTCCGTCCCTTAGCATCGGTGATAACGACCATGTTTTCGGTGTAGGTAGCTACCAGCGATAATTTAGCTAATTCATCCTCAGAGCTTTTCATGCCCGTCACATCGTGGAGGGCGCCTACGACTCCTCCCTCTGGCAACGGGGAGGCAGAGACCTCCATCCAAACGATCTCGCCATCGTCACGTCGGAATCGAACCCTAATCCAACTGTCAGATTCTGCCAGTGAGGTTCGGGAAATAGTCGTCGCAAGGATTGATCGGTCTTCCTCAATGACAAACTGGCACAGGGGGAGTCCGAGCGACTTATCCGCAGGATAACCCAGACACCTTGACCAAGACCCGTTTAGAAAAACAAGGTTGCCGTTGGCATCTGTCTCGAAGATGACTTCCCGAAGAAATTCGATCCTGCGGCGGAGTTTTTGTTCCGACTCGATCAGGGCTTCAGTCAGTCGATAGGCCGTCGCTATATGAATATCACCGTCTACGAGGGTCTCTTCTCTTTTGGAGTTGTCATTCACCGTGTTCCCATCTTTATGCGGCCACTTTTAGGAGTTGATCAATGGCCTGCTTGCTATCCAGAACCCCACCGTAGAGAGGAAAAATGTTCTGGCAGAAAAAATCTTGTTCGATTCGCGTTCGTGCAGAGCAGCAGTCGGAGAGAATTCTGACGTTGTATCCGCGCTCATAGGCCGCCCGTCCTGTGGAGTCAATACAGAGCGAAGTGATCATACCCGCCACAAGGACATTTTTGATTCCTCTATGCGTCAGGACATTCTCAAGTTCGGTGTTGGAAAAAGCATTAAACCCGACCTTGCCCGTCACGTAGGTGATGCGATCGCCTAATGCAAGCAACTCGGGGATGGTATCAGCTCCGGGGGTTCCGGCCTTGAATGCACCTGAGGTTTTGATGGTATCCAAAATGCCCACGGAGTTGGCCAGTGCACGGTAGTCCGGCTCGAGAACGATTGGTGTCGCAATGATCGTGATGGGGGTGTTAGCGACTGCCCTTATAAACGCTAGCGAGTTGGCAAGGACATTGTCTACCCGATTGGGCTCCTCGACCACTCCCCGAAGTATGCCGTTCTGCGCGAAATAGTCGTTTTGGTAGCCGACCAAGATGATTGCTGTTGAGTCTGGCTGCACGGTCTTTAAGGGGTGGGTTGAATTAAATGCAATGAGTCTAGTTGAACCCTGTATATCAAGACAATTAGGCCGTGAAAGCATAATCCCTCCCGAAGAAGTCCCTAGGCTCTCGGCTTCAGTGAGAACTTCGGCGTGTGTCAGGGTCGTATTCTGTTTCTGAATACTTGGCTGCAAGACCAATTCTGCCTTAAGCTAGGATGATCGTGAGTAGCCATACAGTCTCCATAGCCCAAATTGAGGGGATTTATCGCACCCCATTCTTTGATCTGATTCAACGATCTCGGACCGTTCACCTACAGAATTGGGACGAGGATAATGTCCAGCTTTGCACCTTACTTAGTGTCAAGACGGGTGGTTGTAGCGAGGACTGTTCTTACTGTGCTCAGAGCTCCCGTTACCAAACGGGAGTCAAAGCCGAGAAACTCATGCGCTGCGAAGATGTGATGCCATTTGCCAGGCAAGCCCGTGAAAACGGCGCCACCCGCTTTTGTATGGGCGCAGCGTGGAAAGGGGTCAAATCGGGCGACAGCCGTTTTGAGTCGGTGCTGGAGACAGTCCGCGAAGTCAGCAAGCTCGGCATGGAGGTCTGCGTCACCCTGGGTCAGTTGGGCGACGAGGAAGCACGCCAACTTAAGGAAGCCGGTGTCACCGCTTACAATCACAACATTGACACATCCCCGGAGTTTTATCCCCAGATCGTTTCAACTCACAGCTTTGAGGGTCGGCTTAACACCATCGCCTCCGTGCAGCGCTCCGGTATGGCTGTCTGTTGCGGGGGCATTATCGGTATGGGCGAGAGCGAGCATGATCGTCTCCGGATGCTGGAGGTTCTATGCGGATTCAACCCCCCGCCGGAAAGCGTCCCTATCAACTGCCTCATGTCCATGCCGGGCACTCCGTTGGAGGAGCGTCCAGCGGTGGACATCTTCGAACTCGTGCGTCTCGTGGCAACCACCCGCATCATGTTGCCTAAAGCGCGCATCAGGCTTTCCGCAGGGCGAACCCGCCTCAGTCGGGAGGGACAGGCGCTTTGCTTCTTTGCCGGAGCAAACTCGATTTTCTACGGTGACAAACTGTTGACAGGAGCTAATCCAGGAGTGAATGAGGATCTTGACTTGCTCAGATCCATTGACATGGCTCCCCTGGATATACGGGTTCCTGTATCCGCGAGTTAGGCAGGAAAATCTTTTGTCGCTTCCGAGGTGGGACAGTCACTAATTATGTCGAGATGTACCGCTAATCAGTGTCCCCATCAAAGGCAGCGCCCTTTTTGCCCTTCTTGGGCTTAATCCCATGAAGTTCATCAAGCAGGCTTTTGATTTCCTCGATGACATGCCCCTTTAGGGGCTTTACACCGACACGTTGTTCAAATTCGGTTAAAGCTTGTTTCATTGCACTGACCTTCTCTGGGTTAGCCGCTGCAAGATCGTGTTGCTCCCCAATATCCTCCCGTGTGTTGTAAAGCTCATCTTTATTCTCGTAGATAAACCGCACGAGTTTCATATCCCCATCAAGCATGGCAGCCATTGCTGTATTGCCCGTCGCGACTTTTGCCCCGTCGTAGTACCAAAAGAGTGGCTTTCTCGGGTGACTGAAGTCTCCCTTGAGCACAGGAGCAAAACTTTCCCCGTCGACGTGATGTTCAGGCATGAGGGGTAATCCGGCCATATCAAGGAAGGTCGGGAAAAAATCTGTGCCGATCACGGGACGATCTGTTGTGGTGCCAGCTTTTGTCACACCCGGCCAGTAAACGATGAGAGGGACGCGCATGCCTCCGTCGTAGAGCCAGCCCTTGCCGGTTCGAAGCGGTTTGTTTGACGTTGCGACCTGGCGCTTTCCAAGGACATCGGTGGTTGAAAGACCTCCGTTGTCCGAAGTAAGGACAATGATGGTGTCCTTGTCGTATCCCAACTCCACAAGGGTCTGGCGAATTCTATCGAGGCTTTCATCAACACTCTTGACCATGGCGGCATAAACAGGGAGATCCTGCTTGAGTTTCACCCGCCCAGTGTAGTCACTTTCATAGTCAGGGCCGTCCATTTTTGGCATCCCTTTGAGTTTCTCTTCGAAGTGTTTTACAAGAGTGGGTTTGCCCTCCAAGGGCTCGTGAACGAGATAGTGAGCAAGTTCGATGAAGAACGGCTTGTCGGGAGAGTCCTTCTTATGATCTTTCAGGAATTTGATCGTTTCATCTGTGAGACGGTCTGAGATGTATTCCCCGGGTTTACCCTCCTCGAGGCCGTAAGGTGCAGTATTATGATCCTCTTTGCCTCCGGTCTTGACCGGTTTTCCCGGAACAGTGTAGGGCCAGAAATGAGTAGCCAATGCCCCAAGACTGCACCCGCCCTTGTTGATTTCGAATCCATGATCCTGAGGCCAGAAGCCTTTGGGTCCCTCATGCCATTTGCCGGCAAAAAAGGTGCTGTATCCATTGTCCTTGAAAACGTTGGCATAGGTTAGCTGATCAAGGGGAAGGCCGTCCGCAGTATGAAGCTCGGGCCGGTTATGGTCCTTGCCGGTAAGGATCGAGAGCCGGGAAGGGACGCAGCGGGGCGCCGCTTCGAAAGCCCTGCTGAACAAGACTCCTTCAGAGGCTAGCTTGTCGATTGCCGGAGACTCATAAAACTTACTTCCCATGCAGGAAAGATCCCGCCAGCCCATGTCATCGATCAGAAAAAAAATGATGTTGGGCTTCTTGGGGGCGGCATCACCTGGGCCGGAAAAGCCGGGTTGAATTGCCAATATGACTGCAGCGAATGGTAGGATCAGTTTTTTCATGGGGGCTTAAGCGATCTGTAACACCAAGCAAACGGAAAAGTTACAATGGTTTATAAAAAACTTCATATTTTCCGGAGGAACATAAGATTTGGTGCGCCCGGCAGGATTCGAACCTGCGACCAAGGGTTTAGAAAACCCCTGCTCTATCCCCTGAGCTACGGGCGCCATATTGAACAAGGGGAAAAAGCTACTCGGGATGAGTGTTTTCTCAAAGAAAAGTTGCATAGAGTGCATATCGTCAAGGCTTCCTGCTGGTTTTTTAGAAAATCTTCAGAGAGAGTTTCACAACATTAAGAGGGTCGTTGGCTTCGCGCGCAAGCGATCACAACGCCCAGCCTTCCAATACCGAGATGATTCCGTTCATGCAAAGACAGCTACTACAAATGAAAGACCGTCTGAGTAATAGTAATAGTAAAGCGATGTTGAAAACGCCTTATGCCTTTGCTTTCCTTCTCGCCTTATTCGCGATTGCGGTATCGTGCTTCGCGCAGACTACTTCTTCCGCGAGCTCGACTGAGCCGAATGCTTGGCCAAGCCAACAACCTCCGGCTCCTGAAAACATCAACCAAACATTTGGAATACCGCTTTTTGGTACGACCAGCCTATGGAACGAGGAAGTTGTAGCGGTTGATAAGAGGCTGAAGCTTCGGAAGGAATCCTTGTCAGATGATGAGTCCTCGTTTCAAGCATTCAATAAGAACGCTGACACGAAGATTCTTGGCTGCCGCTATTTTCTCTCTTCCACCCAAGGATTGGCTGGCAAGCTCGTTGGCATAACGATCCTGTTTGCAAACAAATCGGACGCCTCTGCATTTGCGACCGATCTTGAGCGCCAGATGCGCAAGACATACAGCCATCTGCCGAGGGTATCTATGCAGGATCAGGCGGCCATGGAGGCTGCAATGCGTGATGACTACAGTCTCATACGCCAAAAGTTAAATGCCATTCTGGGTGATGGGAAGACGGCCACCCTCATTACATCGAGTGGAAGGGAGACCGGCACACTGTGGGACTGGCGGGGGCATAGCTTTTTTCTCGTGATGGTCCCTAGGGAATACGTTTCTTTGAAAATTCTTCCCTCTTCTTCTTTTGGAGATGCCGATGTAGGGCGCACTCGTTTTGCAAAAATCACGCAGGCTCTTCCAAATAAGGTCCGCCGCCTTCCAAATGGTGATGTCTTAATTGATGATATACCGATGATAGACGAGGGGGCCGATGCCACGATGAGCGCCCCCACCAGCGCCTCAAGGCTTCTTCGGTATTACGGACTACAGGCCGACCCTGTAGCCTTAAGTTCGGCAGCCGGATCAGCGAACAAAAAAAATAGTGCCAGCTTAATCGGGCCAAGCCTTAGTACTGTATTGCCTACCCTGAATTCACAACTCACAGCCGTCGGGGCAAGGGTGGTCTTTGTGCAAGGGGCGACGATTCCAGTAATCAAGCCCTATATCGATAGGGGACAACCGGTCTTGTGGACCGTCTACGGCCCCGGCCAGTTCAAGAGCCTTCTCAAGAAACGCTCTGCAGATCGCGCGGCCGTGACAGATTGGAACGACTGGGTAAGTAACGGTCTTGGTCCAGCGAGGGCAAAGGCGCAAAGCCTGCCTTCACGTGGCCAAGCTCATACATGCCTGATTATTGGTTATAACGAAAATACACGTGAACTAGCTGTCTCCAACCCTTGGGGGCCGGCGTATAATATCGGTTGGATCACCCAAGAAGAGGCCCACTACATCAACCAAGGTTCTGGAGGAACTATCGCTTGGTAGTATCTTAGGTTAAACCGAAAAAGTCAGGTTGGAGAGTGGATTATGATTTTGGCGCTTGATCAAGCGTCCAAGTGCATGAATCCGACAAAGGCTGTCCGTTGCTGACCCCTGTCGCCTCGATGGTGTTGGTGCCGGGTTGAAGGGTGACTGACGGCCAGCGGGTGATGTGATTGTCATCTGGCTTCATGGACCCGAGGGGTGCCCCGTTGACCTTTAGTTCAACCAGCGGACAGTTGGAGTAGACCTTTACTTCGGTCACTGGCTGAGTCCTTGGAGTGGCCCTGCGTGAAGTGATGTAAACCATCGGCTCGGGATTCCAGTTTGCCTTATAGAAAAAGAAAGCGTCCTTTTTGAAACGGCGGTCATGCGTGACCAACCCCTTGTCATTCAGTGACGGAATATTTCCCTCCTCCCGACCGGTGCAGGCAAAATCAAACATGTTCCAGACAAACGATCCCCAGAGATGGGGATTGTTTTTAATGACCGCCCAATCCTGCTCATGCGCAAAGGACTGATATTCCTCGGGATGGAAGGCTCCTCTCGCCTCGGGGTGCACTGGTTGCCCCTCGACATGATGTGCGATGTTGGCACCAGCTCCGTATTCGCTGATGGCGACTCGTTTATCGACCTCGGCGGAGTCGCTGTCGATGCTCTTGGCCATTGAGGAAGGGGGTAGCGGCGTGTACCAGCCGGGATAGTGATTGAAGCCGATCTGTTCGGTTATCTGGTTGAAGGAACGGTGTTCATGGCATGTCGCCGAAACGACGAAGCGGTTTGGGTCAAGTTCCTTGGCAACTTCCTGCAGATGCTTGAGCTCATTGTCGCTCTGTGGCATGTAACGGTTCCCCAGCTCGTTGAAAATTCCCCAGCACATGATGCTGGGATGGTTGTAGAGCTGGTGAATCATTTCCCTAAGATAATCCTCGCTGTTGGACCAGAAGGCGCGTGAGGACCTAGTTTCATTGACCAGAGAGATTTCGTTCCAGAGTAACACCCCTTCGCGATCATTAATTTGATGCCAGTGTTCACTCTGGGGATAGTGGGCATTCCTTACAGCAGTCACGCCCATTTCTTTCATGATGGCCGCATCCCCTTCCTCATCCTCAGGTGAAATCGCCCACCCCTTGTTACGAACGTCCTGATGACGACAAACACCGTGAATAGGATAGGGTTTTCCGTTGAGTAGGAAACCGCGATCCTGAGTGATCGCCACCGATCGCAGTCCCAGTGGCTGGCTTACCTGATCCACGCACTTGCCGTCGCGGAGAAGGGAGACCGTTGCCGTGTAAAGGTAGGGATCACTACGGCCATTCCAAAGGTGGGGATTCGGGATCTTGACGATCTGGGTTACAGGTACGCTTAGCTCGTCAGGAATACGGTTCAGCGAGGACTCAGTTGCAACAACGCCGCCGGATGCATCCTTGATTTCTGTTTGCACCGTGACATCTGAGAAGGTGGGGCCTTTTGCCTCCTTGGCCTGTTCAGCCGCTCGGCCCGCGCCAGGCGTCTTGTCAGCCCCCCTCATGAACTTTACCGCCTGATTTCCATTTGAAATGATCGAGCGCACCTCGACTGCAGCTTCTTTGTCATCTAACGACTTGGTGGTCAGGTAAATTCCCGAGGAGGCATAATCCAGTGGGGAAATGCAAATCTCGTCAGTGACAATGAGTTGAACGGGACGATAGAGACCCCCATCAAGATTAAAGTCCCCGGACAGCGGGGGCAGATCCTCCCGGGGCGTGTTGTCGACCTGGATGCGCAACTCGTTTTCGCCGCCATATTTCAAATAATCGGTCAGCTCGTAGCAGAAGGCCGTGAACCCCCCGCGGTGCTCCCCGAGCAGGGTTTTGTTGCTGTAGGTTTTCGCTACCGTGCCGGCTGCCTCAACCCGAACGAAAACACGTTTCTGTCCCTCCCACTCGGCAGGAATGTTCAACTGACGTGCATACCAGCAGGCACCCCGGTAGTAGCTTTTTGAGGAGAGAAATTCGCCTGACACGTTAGTGCCGTTATTTGTTTCCGCTTTCCTTGCCTCCACCCTTGCGGCCGTCTGGGCTTTGGCATCCGCCTCACTTTCTCTCTTGTCACTGATCTGAGGAGGACCACCCTGAGCGTCGAGAGCATTCCATGTGTGTGGAACAGATACTATATCCCAAGAAGAAACCGGGGTGAGCAGATCCACATTCTGCTTGATGAAACGCCAATCCTTATCCAAAGGAATGACCTCCCGATCAGCCAGTCCGGGTGCGACCGACGCAAGGATAAGTGCCAATGGGAGGATGAGCCGGTGAAAAGCTGAAATGATCATCATAGGGGGGACTGGAAGGCGGTTGGTTTTGCCAATTTAAATCGAGATAAAAATAAACCCCTTCTGGGACGTTTCATCAAGGCAAGAGAGAGGTGTCTGAAAAGGCTCGCGGGGCACGTTTTCGTTCAGCATTCTCACGGGATGCTCGAGATCACCATTCTGGCCAGCGGCAGCACCGGAAATGCAGCCCTGGTAAGAACCGATACGGCATCATTTCTTGTTGATGCTGGACTTAGCACCCGGGAACTCACCCAACGTCTTGCCATGTGCGGGGTGGAACCGCGTGATCTCAGCGGGATCCTTGTCACGCACGAGCATGGTGACCACGTGAAGGGAATCCCACAGTGGGCCAAGGTTCACTCCACGCCTGTCTACTGTAACAGGCTGACTGCGGGAATCCTGCGCGACAAGGTGCCCGATTTTTCCGGTTGGAGGATTTTTGAAAGCGGAGCAGAATTTTTTATCGAGGGGATCAGGATTCGCTCCTTCGCTGTCCCGCATGACGCCGTGGAACCGGTCGGATTTGTGATCCATTCTGGGTCGAATTCCTTCGGTTTTCTCACGGATCTTGGCCATGCTACCTCCCTGGTTATCGAGTCACTCCGTGGAGTAGACGGTCTTCTCATAGAGGCTAATTACGACGAGGTGCTACTGGAACGGGACACCCGACGTCCTTGGCCAATCAAGCAGCGCATCCAATCAAGGCACGGTCATCTCTCTAATGGAGCGGCAGCGGAAACCGTTGCAAAGATTCGGCATGAGGGGTTGGGCCATCTACTGCTGGGCCACTTGAGCCGCGATTGCAACAGTGAGGAACTGGCCCTCGGAGCCATGAATCGTGTTCTGGGGGAGAGTTCGTTGCGACTTTTCTGCGCCCTTCAGGCAGAGCTCAGCCCTCCTGTTCTTCTAGACTAGTCTCTTTTTAAAGGATAGGTTCCACAGATGAAAAAAGCGCTGATAACGGGCATTACCGGGCAGGATGGTTCCTATCTTGCCGAGCTTCTGCTGGGCAAGGGCTATGAGGTTCACGGCATCATCCGCCGTGCTTCCAGCTTCAATACAAGCCGCATCAACCACCTCTATAACGACCCTCATGTCCATGGGACGAAGCTCTTCTTGCACTACGGAGACCTAGCTGATTCGTCGCAGATGACGAAAATTCTCTACAGCCTTCGTCCGGATGAAATTTACAATCTTGGAGCACAGAGTCATGTGCGAGTTTCTTTCGATGTTCCTGAATACACCGGAGATGTGACAGGTCTTAGCACCGTTCGCCTTCTTGAAGCTGTCCGTGAAGCAGGCCTCACACAGGACGTGCGATTCTACCAAGCATCATCTTCGGAGATGTTCGGGAAGGTTCACGAAGTGCCTCAGAAAGAGACAACACCCTTTCATCCACGCTCACCTTATGGCTGCGCCAAGGTCTTCTCCTACTGGCTAACTGTGAACTACCGGGAAGCCTACAACCTGCATGCGAGCAACGGAATTCTCTTCAACCACGAGAGTCCTCGTCGCGGCGAGACATTCGTAACGCGTAAGATCACCCGTGCGGCGACTAGGATCAAGATGGGCCTTCAGAACGAACTCTTCCTTGGCAATCTGGATGCGCAGCGTGACTGGGGCTATGCCAAGGAATACGTCGAGGTCATGTGGCTGATGCTCCAACAGGAGAAGCCGGACGACTATGTTTGCGCTACCGGGGAGACCCATACAATCCGTGCTTTCTGCGAGGAGTGTTTCGGCCTGCTTGATCTCGACTGGCAGAAATATGTGAAATATGACGAGCGCTACGAGCGCCCAAGCGAGGTGGAGCTTCTTATAGGCGACCCCTCGAAGATGAAAAAACAGCTTGGGTGGGAGCCGAAGGTCAAGTTCAAGGAACTTGTCCGCATCATGACCGAGGCTGATTTGGAGTTGGCCCGCCGTGAACTTGCCTATCGCAATATTGGTGAGAGCGCCGAAAGCTCCCTCACACCGCCATAATTTAGGGGAATAAGCATGCCAGCCATGGAAAAGACCGATCGAATCCACCTCGCCGGACACGGTGGCATGGTCGGATCCGCGATGGTGAGGGCGCTCCGTACAAAAGGATTCGACAACCTGCTCCTGCGATCCCGTGCCGAACTGGACCTGTGCAACAGTTCGGCGATTGCCGAGTTTTACGATCGAGAGAGACCGGATTGTGTGATCGTTGCTGCAGCCCGAGTCGGAGGCATCCACGCCAACAGCACCTACCCTGCCGAATTTCTTCACGAGAATTTGGCTATCGCACACAATCTCATCCACCAATCTTGGCTTCACGGGGTAAAGCGCCTTCTGTTTCTTGGGAGCTCCTGCATCTACCCTCGCGAGGCACCCCAACCGATGACCGAGGAGTGCCTTCTTTCCTCCCCCCTGGAAAAGACCAATGAGGCCTACGCCATAGCCAAGATTACCGGACTTAAGCTCTGCCAATTTTACCGCCAGCAATATGGTGTCCTCTTTCATTCGGCCATGCCGACCAATCTCTACGGACCCGGAGACAACTACCATCCTGAGAACTCGCACGTTCTTCCTGCCCTTATCCGCAGATTTCACGAGGCCGTTCAGGGCGGTGCATCCGCGGTCACGCTCTGGGGAACGGGAGTTGCTCGGCGCGAGTTCCTCCATGCCGACGACCTGGCCGAAGGGTTGTTCACCGTCCTTTCCATGGAGAATCCTCCCGACTGGATCAACGTGGGATATGGCAGCGATGTGACCATCCGCGAACTCGCTGAGCTAATTGCCCGGATTACTGGGTTCAAGGGCGAGCTGATTTGGGATTCGACCAAGCCCGACGGTACCCCCCGAAAGCTCATGGACAGTTCCAAACTGCTCGTGACGGGTTGGAGACCGAAATACGACCTCGAAGCCGGAATTCGCCATGCCTATGCGGATTTTCTGGCCCTTCAGTCATCCGGGAAACTCCGCCAACTCTAACACCCGATACGGCTCGGATTCTGGCAAATTGCCTTGGGTTAGCGTGTAGCTCTCACCTTCTCTTCATTCCATTTTTATTCGAGGGAAGAGGCTGGCGGTGCTGCAATTGACACATTAAAGATGAATGTCTCCTTGATCGCCAAAACCTTTCCTCCAACCCACATTTATGGCTGCATGTGGCACATTGATCTGGATTTACCATCAGGCTTAAGTGGCCCGTCGGGAAGAGTCTTGTCTTGGGAGTGAATATTTTACACCCTTGAGTTGAGATGTCGTTTCTCTCCTCCGTATACGCAAAAGTTCGCCGTCATCCCAAAAGGATCGTTTTTCCCGATGGCAATGATCCGCGGGTGATCCGGGCTGCGAGAAGCTTCAACGACAGGGAGTTGGGAGTTGCCATCCTGATCGGCAAACGGAATGAGATTCAAGAGATCGCGGCGGCGAATAATATTTCTCTGGAACGGGTGGCCATCGTGGATCCCGAAACCTCCTCGGAAATGCCGAGATTTCTGCGACTTGCCGCTAGTCTGGAGCGATACAGCAAGATGGGGGCTGGAGACCTGCGTAATATCCTCACTACACCGAATTATTACGCTGCAATGATGTTGCAGAACGGTCAGGTGGACGGACTCGTGGGAGGGGTGGGGGCCTATTCCGGATCGCTGTTTCGACCGTTACTCCAAATCGTCAAACCGCTTCCTCATGCCTCGGTAGTATCAAGCGCGATGATCGTGGTCATGCCCACTCGAGATCCCGATGAAGAGCAGGTTCTTTTCTTTGCCGACTGTGGCGTGGTGCCGGAACCAACCGTGGACCAACTTGCCTCCATAGGGGTTCAGACCGGACTGCTGGCGCGACAGGTTTTCGGACAAAGGCCCAGGATCGCATTTCTTAGTTTTTCGACCCTTGGCAGCTCTTCACACCCAGCCGCCTCGAAAATGGCAGCCGCTGCGGCTCAGGCGCGTGATCTTGCTGTGCGAATTGGAGGGGTGGCGGGACTTGACGACCCGATGGAGATTGATGGTGAAATGCAGGCGGACACTGCATTGGTGCCTGCGATTGCTAGCATCAAGCATCCAGAAAGCCTGGTCGCGGGCAAAGCCAATGTGCTCGTCTTTCCCGATCTGAACTCGGGAAATATAGCCATGAAACTGATTCAGCATCTGGCCGGAGCCCACGTTTACGGCCAGATTGTACTGGGTCTGACCCGTCCGGCCGCTGAACTTTCAAGGGGAACGCACAGCGAGGACATAGTTTCAATTGCCGCGCTGATCGGACTTCAGGCTATCGAGTACCGGAAGTTATATCCCCCGGCTGATGAAATAGCAGTTGGGGTGTCGTGAACACGGTCACCCCTCGCCTCTTCATTGCGGCCACCGAGCAGAATACCGGAAAGACCACTACGGCACTCGGTCTTTATCAGGCGCTGAGGGCGACCTACCCACGCATCGGTTTCATCAAACCGGTTGGTCAGCGATTTGTCGATGTCGAGGGACACCGCGTAGACGAAGACAGCCTGCTGATTCGTGACACTTATGGCACACAGTTGCCGATCGAGGCGATGAGCCCGATCGCGGTGGAACCCAACTTTACGCGGAGATATATAAGCGGGGCGAACCGCGAAGCGCTTGCCCGCCGGATACGCAACGCGTTTGACCGTGCATGCTGGGAGAAGGATTTCACATTTATCGAGGGAACGGGTCACGCTGGCGTCGGATCCGTCTTTGATCTCTCGAACGCTAGTGTAGCAGCAATGCTGCACTCCAAGGTGATTCTTGTGACCCCGGGTGGCATTGGAAGACCGATCGACGAAGCCGCTCTCAACAAGCCGCTCTTCGACAAGGCGGGGGTCGAGGTGATTGGCGTGGTAATGAACAAAGTCGTGCCATCCAAGATAGAGGACATCGCCGATTTCGCCCGCAAGGGCTTCGCGCGACTGGGCCTTGAGCTCCTAGGCATCCTGCCCCGTGAGGATATGCTTTCCGTTCCAACGATTGCCCAAGTTTGCGAGGTGCTCAAGGCGGAGATCCTCCACGGTGGGGAGAATATGGCCCGTCCGGCGTCACGGATTGTCATCGGGGCGATGAGTGGGGCCCACGCGATGGCGCAATTCACTCCTGAAACCCTCCTTATTGTGCCTGGCGACAGGGAGAATATTCTTTCGATGGCTCTCCAATGTGCCGATAGGCTTGCGGGCGTCGTGCTATCCGACGGGTTGCGTCCTTCCTTGGGGATTACCCGGCAGATGGAGGGGGCTAGGCTGCCGGTGATCCTTTCGACTCGAGATTGCTACGATATCGCCAGCCGCGTTAACTCAATGACCGTCAAGACACTCCCGTCGGACTCCTCCAAGATCCTCCGCATTCAGGAAATGATTGGTGCACGGCTCAACGTTGGAAGGATTCTGGAGAAATTGAACGGGGGCTAAAACCTCCTTCAAAATCCTACTTGTCTCGGGGACTCAAGCAGGTTCAATGTGTGTCCCTATGGCCTACACTCTTCCTCCTCTTCCCTACGCTTTTGATGCCCTGGAACCGCATATTGATGCACGTACGATGGAGATCCATCACGACAAACACCATGCCGCGTATGTCAACAACCTGAATAATGCCCTTAAGGATCATCCTGAGCTCTCGGCAAAGCCCGTCAATGATCTGATCGCCGATCTGTCAGTGGTTCCGGAAGGAATCCGCACAGCAGTCCGTAACAACGGTGGCGGGCACTCCAATCATACTTTTTTCTGGGAGATCATGGGGCCTGGCAAGGGGGGTGTTCCTGTTGGCAAACTTGCCGAGGCAATCAACAAGACTTTTGGCAGCTTTGACGAATTCAAGGCTAAGTTCGAAGCTGGCGGAATCGGTCGATTCGGAAGCGGATTTGTCTGGCTGATTGTCAATAAGCAGGGCGGCTTGGAGATCGTTTCCACGCCTAATCAGGACAGCCCGATCATGGACGGCAACAAGCCTGTGATTGCAAACGACGTCTGGGAGCACGCCTACTACCTCCACTATCAGAACCGCCGCCCTGATTATCTCAAGGCATGGTGGAATGTGGTCAACTGGGATCACGCAGAGCAGAACTACCAGACCGCGCTTAAGGCATAGGCGGCATAGGCGAAATTTCCCCCTCCAACGAAACCCCGCGACTTTCACCGGCGCGGGGTTTGCTTTTTTGAAAAGCCCTTTGATTTTGGACTCAGATATCTAACTGCCGGCTTTAAGTGGATCCTCCCTGCCGGTCCTCCTCAGGGTTGCGAATCGGGACAATGCTTTTTCTTAATTTCCGATAAAGGCACGTGCCTCGAGGTCGGCCCTGATCAATTGGTCAAGGGTTGGATGCTCGATAAAAGGAACAGAATCCATGGCCTGTTCAACGGTATGCCAGATGCCAGGGAAACTAAGGCGTCCAGATAGGAAGGATTCCACGGCGGCCTCGTTAGCTGCATTGAGAACTGCGGGGAGGGTTCCGCCGGCGATCCCGGCTCGACGGGCAAGGCCAAGTGCCGGGAAAAGGTCGGTGCGCGGGGTTTCGAAATCAAGGCGTCCAAGCGCGGCCAGATCTAGCGGAGCACACGGGCCGGGCACTCGCGCCGGATAAGTGAGCGCAAACTGGATCGGGAGCGCCATGTCGGTGGAACTCAGCTGAGCAATGATGGATCCATCGACGAATTCAACCATCGAGTGGAGGATGCTCTGCGGATGGATGATCACATCGATCTTTTCCATGGGAATCCCGAAAAGCCATTGTGCCTCGATCATCTCCAGACCCTTGTTAAAAAGAGTCGCTGAATCGACGGAAATCTTTTGTCCCATCGACCACGTGGGATGACGTAGCGCCTGCTCGGGGGTGACAGAGGAGAGTTGCCCGGCGGAGGAACTGCGGAACGGGCCACCCGAACAAGTGAGGATCAGGCGTTTGACGGAGGAAGGATCCCGCCCCTCCAGGCATTGAAAGATGGCGTTGTGTTCGCTGTCCACCGGAAGGACCCGACGATTGTGCCGTCGGGCTTCGGCAATGACCTGCTCCCCAGCCATGACCAGGATTTCCTTGCTCGCCACGGCAAGATCCTTGCCTGATTCCAGCGCGAGCAGGGCCGGGCGTAGCCCCGCCGTGCCCACAATGGCAATGAGGACAAGATCCGCTTCCGGCAAGGCTGCAAGTCTCTCGAGACCTTCATCCCCTTGGAGAACCTGGCGCCCGCCGAGCATTGAGCTAAGTTCCGATGCGGAAGCGGGGCTGCCTGCGCAAAGACTGGCAGAAGGAAATTCACGCGCCAACTCGAGAAGACGAGGCACATTGTATCTGCCTGAAAGCCCAACGATCTGGATCTGATCAGGTAGAGCCCGGGCAACTCTTATTGTGCTCTCCCCGATAGAGCCCGTCGCGCCAAGAACGACGACTCGCTTCCTGCTGTTAGGGTTCATGCTTTTGTTGCAGGAAGCAGAAATTGGAGGAGGAAGTAAAAGAGAGGCAATGTGAAGAGCAGACTGTCGATTAGGTCAAGACCGCCGCCGATGCCGGGCAGGGCCTGACCCGAGTCCTTCGTCTGGAGAGAACGTTTCAACAGCGATTCGGCCAGATCACCTGCGATCCCTGCGACCCCAAAGAGAAGGGAGAGCGCACAGACAGTCCACTCGGAGAAAGGAGGAAGGTGTGAGCCCAGAAAATGGAAAATTCCAACCCCGATCAGGACCGAGAGGAGGAGTGCTCCGGCAATGCCTTCCCATGTCTTGTTAGGGCTGATATTGGGAAAGAAAGGGGTGCGACCGAAAATGCTGCCGAAAAGAAATGCCCCGACGTCGGTGAACTTAGTCACAGCGAGCACAAAGATAACCAGATACTGACCTGTGGTAAAGCCACTGGAATCCCGGGGTGTCAGGTAGAGCAGTTTGGCAGCGAAAAGAAAAAGCCATGGAATATAAACAACTCCGAAAAGAGTGAAGGCGATTGCATCGGCGGTTGGACGGGCCGGCTCATTTCGCCCGAATTCCCTCAGAAACACCGCCCCGCCAAGCAATACAAATAGGGCAGCGTCCACCGCAAAGATGCCGCCCCCACCCTGCGTCAGTGGAAGCGCCATGGCGGGGCATCGCAGAAGCCAGAAATTGAGGCCTGTAAGCAAAAGGGCTGCGCCCATTCCTATTCCATGATGGTGAGAGATTCCTCCTGCCTTCAGGAGGGCGAAATATTCCCAGAGCACTCCGAGTGCCGGGAAGGAGATCAAAAAAATAAAAGCGATCTCAGATCGCCAGCAGTAGGCGATGATTATTGCGACCCATAGTGTCACCGTGCTGAGGGTTCGGGGAAGAAACGATGTGGGGAGGGCATTCATTCTGGCGCGCCCAAGGTAGAAATGCGTGGCGGAAAGGCAAGCCGCCGTTTTGCGTTTGCCCCCGCCAAAGAGGGGTCTAATCTGGAGACTTCATTCAAATTAACCACCACGCCTCCCCTACCGAATCCATATTTATGCCCAAAGACGAAGCGCCCACCGCAGATAAAGCAACCGACAAAGCCTCGGCAGCCCGTGCCAAGAATCTCGATCTCGCCATCCAGCAGATAGCCAAGGACTATGGCGATGGTGCCATCATGCGACTTGGCGACCAAGCTACTAGGGGGATCCAATCGATCCCGACCGGCAATCTCCTCATCGACCGGGCCTTGGGCGTTGGCGGATTTCCGCGTGGTCGGATCGTGGAGATTTTCGGTCCGGAATCCTCCGGCAAAACAACTCTAACGCTTACAGTTGTCGCGCAGGCGCAGAAGCGCGGCGGAGTCGCGGCTTTCATTGATGTCGAGCATGCCCTGGATCCAGGTTACGCCCGCAAGCTTGGGGTAAACCTCGAGGAACTCCTTGTGTCTCAGCCGAATTCGGGCGAGGAGGCTCTCCGCATCTGCGAGGCACTCGTGCGCTCCAATGCCATTGACGTCATCGTGCTCGATTCTGTTGCCGCTCTGGTAACAAAGTCCGAGCTAGAGGGGGAGATCGGCGATTCCGTCGTCGGCGCCCAGGCCCGACTGATGAGTGCTGCCATGAGAAAGCTCACCGCCTTTATTTCCAAGGCGGACACATGCTGCATTTTCACCAACCAGATCCGCGAGAAAATCGGCGTCATGTTCGGCAATCCCGAGACGACGCCGGGAGGAAAGGCTCTCAAGTTCTACTCAAGTGTTCGTGTCGATATTCGTAGAATTGGCGCAATCAAGCTTGCGGATGGGACTGTCACGGGTAACCGCACCCGCGTGAAGATCGTCAAGAACAAGGTCGCCCCACCATTCACCGAGGCGGAATTCGACATTATGTACAACGAGGGAATATCGTGTACCGGATCCCTGCTGGACCTGGCCCTGGAGAAGAACATCATAGAGAAGCGAGGTTCTTGGATGAGCTACAAGGGTAACAACATCGCCCAGGGGAGAGACGCTGCCAAGGAACTCCTAAAGGGGGATTCCGCCCTTTACGCCGAGATTGAGGCCGCCGTGATGGCGGCCATGGAGGCTCCGTCGGAAGGGAAGAAATAGCTTCGCATGGCCTTTGACTCAGTGCGTGGTCTCCACGCACGTTTGTCCTATCTTCTTTTAGAGGAGTTGGAAACTGTCAGAAGGCTTCAATCGGATGGTCTTTATAAAGAGACCATCATGGCCTAATCTGAACACTTCATCACCTCAGCCTGCACTTTCCCCTTCACTCAGGGACATGATTTCTGGATAGTTTAGCCTTCCCGACCGGGTTATGCCACCGTTTGGGGAATGACCATGGCGCGCACTATTTCACCACCATCCCATTCCAAGAAAGGCCCGGACTCCCCAGACAAGGCGGGGTCTCCTGAGATTGCAAAAAAGAAGGGGTCCAAGGGCACGGATCTTGCTGTAAACACTGCGATGAATTCCTTGTCTGATCCTGAGTCCGCTTCAAAAGGGGATTTTTCCAAGGCCCCAGTTAATGCCGCTCTAACACCCGCGCAAAAGATCGGGTTCTTACGTGAGATGCTCCGCATCCGCCGCTTTGAGCAGCAAGCCCTCAAATACTACAATCAGGGTATCATGGGGGGATTTCTCCACCTCTACAACGGACAGGAATCCGTGGCGGTGGGCACCGTCTCACTTATGAACGGTCACGATGAAATCATAACCGCCTACCGTGATCATGGACACGCCCTCGCCGTAGGAATGGAAATGAACCAGTGTATGGCCGAGCTTTTTGGGAAGGGTACTGGCTGTTCAAAGGGGAAGGGTGGTTCAATGCACTTCTTCGCCCCCGACAAGCACTACTGGGGTGGCCACGGCATCGTGGCGGGGCAGACCCCGCTGGGACTCGGACTTGCCTTTGCGCTCAAGTACAAGGGGATAAAAGGCTGCGCGGTTTGTTTCCTAGGTGATGGCGCGGTGAACCAAGGGGTTTTCAGCGAATGCCTTAACATGGCCGCGCTCATGGAAATGCCGCTTGTCTATGTGATCGAGAACAATGGTTATTCAATGGGCACGAGTTTGGAGCGCTCCTCCGCCATTCGCCATTCCCTGGCTTCGCGAGCAGAGGGTTTCAATGTGGACTGGGCTCTCTGCAGCGGTTTTGATCTCTACGAGCTTCGTGCAGGACTCAGCGCAGCCATGGAGCGAGCCCGCAACGAGTTCAAGCCAACCGTTCTGGAGGTCTCCACCTACCGCTACTACGGTCATTCCGTGGCAGATGCGAATGCAAAAAAATACCGTTCACCCGAGGAGATCGAGCGCTACAAGAGGGAGCACGACCCGATTGCTCTCTGGCAGCGGCAACTTCTCGCCGAGAAGGTGATCACAGAGTCCGAGATTGAGAAAATCGATGCCGAGGCAAAGGCCGAGGCTGAGGCAGCCGTGGAGTTCGGTCTTTCCAGTCCCTGGCCCTCAGAGGAGAGCATCTTTGAGGACATCTACCACGAAGTCGATAACCGGACCGAGGCTGGCCAAACTGGCCGCCACTTTTTCAGCGAATAAAGACATTCTGTATTTCCCTTTTTTCCACCCATGCCCGTCATCACTTACCGCCAGGCGCTCAACGCCGCCTTTGCAGAGGAACTCACCCGCGACGAGAATGTTTTTCTCATGGGCGAAGAGGTGGCTCAGTATAACGGTGCCTACAAAGTCACCGAGGGGCTCTGGGAGCGCTTTGGCTCGAAGCGCGTGATCGACACCCCGATCAGCGAGGCTGCTTTCCTCGGTCTCGGGGTGGGAGCCGCCATGATGGGACTCAGACCCGTGGTCGAGCTCATGTTTTGGAGCTTTGCCTACGTTGGCTTCGATCAAATTATCAACAACGCCGGCTGCATACGCTATATGTCGGGCGGATTGATCAATGTGCCGATGGTCATTCGTGGTCCAGCAAACGGAGGGACCAACGTCGGTGCAACCCACTCTCATACCCCGGAAAATTTTCTAGCCAATACGCCAGGACTCAAGGTCGTTTGCCCCGCCACCCCCTACGATGCGAAAGGGCTCATGATTGCATCAATCCGTGACAACGACACCGTATGTTTCATGGAGAATACTCTGCTATACGGTGATCTCGGCGAGGTCCCCGATGCGTCATACACCATACCCCTTGGCCTTGCTGAGGTGAAGAGGGAGGGGATTGATGTATCCTTGATTGCACACGGCCGAGCCGTCCTTACCTCGCTTGCCGCCGCAGAGATTCTTTCCGCCGAGCATGGCATCGAGGCGGAAGTCGTTGATCTGCGTTCCATCCGCCCGCTCGACGAGGAGACCATCCTCAATTCCGTTGCCAAAACGCATCGCGCCGTTCTGGTCGACGAGAACAAGCCATTCTGCGGTGTCAGTTCCCAAATTGCGGCCCTCCTTGCAGAACACGCCTTTGACGATCTGGATGCACCCGTTCTCCGCGTCACAGCACTTGACGCTCCGGCGATCTACAGTATGCCGCTGGAGAAGCTTCAGCTCCCCGATTCCCAGGCAGTGGTCGACAGGGTACTCTCTTCATTCTGATTTCAAGATGAAGAGCCCCTTTTATGAAGGATCCGTAAGGATGATTCTCATCATGGGAGTCGAGAGACGCGCAGGAATTGCAACGCTGGACTTCGCAACGTCAGACGTCTTGATTTCCTGATCCAAATTTTTAACCAAACCAGCTAGTCTTTAACTTAACGCCTACGACCATGCCAGAGATCACAATGCCCAAGTTAAGCGACACCATGACGGAGGGAACCCTCCTGCGTTGGCGCAAGCAGAAGGGTGAGAAGGTCGTCGCCGGCGACATCCTGGCAGAAGTCGAGACAGATAAGGCGACCATGGAAATGGAGTCTTTCGAGGATGGGACACTCGTTGACATTTTTGTTCCCG
>Ga0073936_10002723_pt1 | contig 26064 bp, 23 predicted proteins | sample AliMusrvi5mmetaG_FD_87041 | JGI IMG/M metagenome (GOLD analysis project Ga0073936, IMG submission 87041) | Freshwater lake bacterial and archeal communities from Alinen Mustajarvi, Finland, to study Microbial Dark Matter (Phase II) - Alinen... | ecosystem: Environmental > Aquatic > Freshwater >...
TGATTACTTTGTTGAGCTCTTCAACCTCAATTTGATTTAGATTGATCGTGTAGAGTATCATTTGCCGTTTTTGATGCAAAGATGCAAATAATATACGTCATATCAATATTAACTTAACACTAGAAGGAAAGGCACGATTAGTTTGGCATCGGCAAGAGTAGTAAATTTTGTCCGCATTTCAGAAAGTAAGCGTTTTTCGAGTGCTTTCATTTCCTTGAAGGCGATAAATAGGAAATTGCCGCTTCCACAAGCCGGATCGAGCACCCTGAAAAGGGAGAGTTCGGTAAGCAGCGTAAAATAATCTTCGAGGTTTTTGGCAAGGTCAATTCTTCGGTTCCAAGGCTGTACAATTACAGGGTCAACTATTTTCTTGATATCTATTTCATGGGTATAATGTGCGCCTAGCTTGTGCCTTTCAATTTTTTCAAGGGCGTCTTCGAATATAGAACCAAAAATAGCTGGATTAATGTGTTGCCACTTCGACTTAGTGGCTGTATAGATCTGATCAATTTCATGCATAGTCAGTTCGATTGGATAAACCGGATCGAACAACCCACCATTGAAATAGTCCACACCTTTGTAGTTTCCTCCATCGGTTATTCCAGGTGTGTTCATTTCACGAAAAAGCCCGCCAATCATGTCGTATGAACGGGGAATAATATCAATTCCACCTCCAGGTTCATGACTTAATTCTTCAATTATCCGGGTAAAAATATGGTTGGGAAGCAATCCAATGTCTTCGGCAAACATACTTAAAACCAATTGGAGACAGTATCGTAAAGCTACTTCAGGTTTTGTTTTACGCTTAAGCAGCGATTTGTAGGCGTGCGAAATATGAAAGGCAACTTTTTCTGTCACATCCTCACGGTTATAACCAAAAATTGGTTGACGAGATTTTGGTAGAAGAAATGCAAAAGATTCTGCTTTGCTTTCTAGTTCATCCAATTTAATTTTATCGAGGGGACGGTAAATATCCTGATTAAAATCGTATATCCAGAACTCAAAGAAATTACATAGAATAACATATTGTGGACGATTAGGAACTAATTGCATCCAATAGGAAAAAGCTTGTTGCATATGAATAGAGAGATCTTCTCCCTTCTTTTTCATTTCAATAAGTACAACAGGTTTCCATACTAAGTCGGCAAATTTTGTTGAATGAGAAGACTCATCTCTAATACGGAATTCGCAATCGGCACCTGCTCCTCTAAGACCATCCTTATATCCTAGAGTTTGAAAAAAATGATCCAGAAAGATTTGGGCTTCACCTTTTTCATCACCTTTAATATGTTTATTAACGTATTCAGTAAATGCATTAAAATCTGAAGCTTGCATGGAAAGTTTATTTTGATCATAAAACTAAACAATTTTCTCTTATTCAAACTATACGATTGAAACAAAACTTAAAATGAAGATAGAAATAATCAAAAATGTTCTTCTTTAAAGAAATGATTGCGTTTTCTTAAATAGTTTTCCTATAATTAAACGATTTTATGAAATTGAAGTCATAAGGTGTATTGATAAATGATTAATTTTGAAAAACCATAAAATCAACTTATATGAAAAAACCAATTCTGCAAACCTCATTCTTTTGTTTATCCCTCTTACTATTGTTTAATGTCGGGCAGGTTCATGCTCAGATCAAAGCGACAGATTACAACGCAAACTGGCCTGAATGGCGTGGTTTAAATCAAACAGGAGCTTCAACAACGGGTAATCCGCCTGTTGAATTCAGTGAAACCAATAATATCAAATGGAAGATTGAGATTCCCGGCAAAGGGCATGCAACACCGATTGTTTGGGGAAACCAGATAATTATACTGACGGCAGTACCAACCGATAAGAAGGTTGCGAAAACGGATGCAGGAGCACCAAGTCCAATGTCACCTACCCAGACTGACCTCGTACACAAATTCACCGTACTGTCGATCGATAAGATCACGGGAAAAACAAATTGGCAGACTGTTGTGGACGAAGAAGTTCCTGCCGAGCGGACCCATGAACTGGGAAGCTGGGCATCGAATTCACCCTGTACCGACGGCGAAAACATTTATGCTTTCTTTGGTTCGAGGGGTCTGTTCTGCCTGGATATGAAAGGAAACGTAAAGTGGAAACGTAATTTCGGCGTCATGGACATCGTGGCCAGCTTTGGCGAAGGTAGTTCAGCAACAGTTTATAAAGATAAAATATTCATTCAGTGGGATCACCAGGGGAAATCATTCATGTATGCCCTGAACAAGAGGACCGGTGAAGATGTATGGAAAGTGGAACGCGATGAAAAGACTTCATGGGCTACTCCGCTGGTTGTTGAAGTGAACGGGAAGCCTCAGGTTATAACCAGCGCTACCAATAAAGTCAGGAGTTATGATTTCGAAACGGGTGCAATCGTATGGGAATGTAAAGGGTTGACCAGAAATGTGATTCCAAATCCTGTTTACGCAGACGGCATATTATACCTGATGAGTGGATTCATGGGAAATGCCCTGAAAGCGGTTGATCTGGCCAAGGCCAGTGGAGATATTACCGGTACTGCTGCCATACTTTGGGAATACAACCAGGATACGCCTTACACGCCCAGTCCGATGCTGATGGGAGGAAAACTATATTTTCTGAAAGGAAACAAAGGTGTCCTTACTTGCCTGAATGCAAAAGATGGAAAAGTCATTTACAGCAACCAGAAGTTGGATGGCATCAACGATATTTTTTCTTCACCAACAGGCAGTAGGGATCAGATCTATGTGGCCGCAGTGGGGGTGGTTGATGTGGTTAAGGCAGGCAATGACTTTGCACTACTTTCAAAAAACACGCTGGATGATACCTTTGAGGCATCGCCTGTTGTTGTCGGCAACGACTTGTTCTTAAGAGGCTATAAATATTTGTATTGCATCTCGAAGAAATAAAGTACAAATTCAAAACTGCAAATTACAAATAATGAGGCTGTCCGATAGTTTAGGGCAGCCTTATTGCTTTTGTAAAATGGGAATGAAAATAAAATAAGTGAACAGGATATAGAATTCTATTTTCATCCTGATATGGTAAATAAGGTTGAATGACAGGAGGTTGACCTGAGTTACCAAGGTTGGCCCGGAAAATGTAAAGGTTTCTGAAAACTATGTTGCATTGAATTTGGTGAATTTCATCTATAACCATATGATCTGATCTATTCTTTCCGCCAATTGATCAATTTTCAACATTAATCTGTACCCATAAGGTCTAATAAGGCTTTATATAGGTTTATCCGGTTTTATTTCAGGTTTACGGCAATAGGGTACTTATCTTTCAGAAGTATAAGAAAGGTTAACAAAGAATTTTAAAATATCAAGTCCCGTTTGCACCTTTTTAAAGAGATAAGAATTTGAATCGGGTGAAGTATAAATTTGTTTGGCAATCTATAAAATTCATAATGCAGTTTATGTCATTTGCTATGAATCAGTTCTATATTTGTAATAACTAAATCTAATCAAATTGGAATCAATAAAATTCAATAAGAAATTTATTCTTGGCATCACCCTGGTGTCGGCAATGGGTGGACTCCTTTTCGGCTACGACTGGGTAGTGATCGGTGGGGCTAAACCATTTTATGAACGTTTTTTCGACATTACCAATTCTCCTTATATGCAGGGATGGGCCATGAGCAGTGCATTAATCGGCTGTTTGTTTGGAGCTTTATCATCGGGCTATTTTTCAGATAAGTATGGGCGTAAATTGCCTTTGATCACAGCTGCAGCACTGTTTACCATTGCAGCTATAGGGACAGGTTCTGTAAATCAATTTACTCCTTTTATAATTTTTCGGTTAGTAGGTGGATTGGGCATCGGACTGGCATCAGCCATTTCGCCCATGTATATTGCCGAGATTTCGCCTGCTGAAATGCGTGGAAGGTTGGTTTCGATCAATCAGCTTACCATTGTCATCGGTATTTTGGCTGCACAGGTGGTTAATTACCTGATTGCCGAAAAAGTACACTCGGGAGCTACCAATGAGTTCATACTTAATTCGTGGAATGGTCAGCATGGATGGCGTTGGATGTTCTGGGCCGGAACTGTTCCTGCAGTATTGTTTTTTGTGTTTTCTTTTTTTATTCCTGAAAGTCCGCGCTTTTTAGCTAAGGCAGGAAAGTGGGAGGAGGCTTGTGCAACCCTGCAACGGATTGGCGGAGTTGAGTATGCTACTCAGGAACAAAAAGATATTGCTGAAACACTCAAGGGAACACATTCGAATATTGACTGGAAGGTATTAAAATCGAAGAAGGTGAGACCCTTATTGATTCTTGGAATTGTGCTGGCTGTTTTTCAGCAATGGTGCGGCATCAATGTCATTTTTAATTATGCGGAAGAAGTATTCACTTCAGCAGGCTATTCGGTCGGTGACATCCTTTTTAATATTGTTATTACCGGTACAGTTAATCTTGTATTCTGTTTGCTTGCTATGCGTATGGTGGATAGCTGGGGACGGCGCAAACTAATGCTTCTGGGCTCCATCGGTCTGGCTGTTATCTATTTTCTTTTGGGTGGAAGTTATTTTTTCGAATTAAAAGGCCTGGTTATCTTGTTACTTGTCATGTTTGCCATTGCCACTTACAGCATGACCCTTGCCCCGATAACCTGGGTGGTTTTGTCTGAGATATTCCCCAACAGCATCCGTGGTACCGCTATGGCTATTGCTACCACTGCACTTTGGATTGCATGTTTTGTCTTAACCTATACCTTCCCGATTCTCAATAAGATGTTACATGCAAGCGGAACCTTCTGGTTGTATGGACTGATTTGTTTCTCTGGCTTCCTGTTTATATTGAAGAACCTGCCGGAAACGAAAGGGAAATCACTCGAAGAAATTGAGAAGATGTAGTCTCAAACAATCTAAACCACCTGGATATGAAGTACAATCTTTTAATCATCAGTTTACTTATACTATTCGCAGTCTCATGCCAGACTCCGGTAGCCCGGAAAAGAATGGACCTGGCGGGTACCTGGCAATTTGCAATGGATCCTGGCGACAAAGGTATCTCAGAAGCCTGGTTTAACCGTGCACTGACAGATAGTTTGAAACTGCCAGGTTCTCTGACATCCAACGGTAAAGGTGAAGAAATTGCGGTAAAAACACCCTGGACCGGAGAAATCGTCGACAGTTCATACTTTAAAAAACCGGAATATGCAAGGTATCGTCAACCGGGAAATATAAAGATACCGTTTTGGCTGCAACCCTTGAAATATTACAAAGGGGCGGCATGGTATCAGAAGGAAGTTACTATTCCACAGGACTGGCAGGGAAAGTTGGTTGACTTGTTTCTGGAACGCTGTCACTGGGAAAGTCATCTTTGGGTGGATGGCAAAGAGGTTGGCCTGCAAAATTCACTGGGGACTCCGCACCGGTATGATCTGGGCAATTTACTTATTCCGGGGAAGCATCGTTTGACCATCTGTGTTGATAATAGGGTCAAGAACATTGATCCGGGACTGAATTCACACAGTATTACCGATCATACCCAAACCAACTGGAATGGAATCGTGGGTCAGATTTATCTTGAAGTCCACTCATTGGTATACATTCGAAACATCCAGGTTTATCCCAATATTCATAATAAAACAGTCACTGTTAAGGTAAAGGTTCAGAATTCAACGGGGAAAACATCTTCGGTCAGGCTAAATCTGAAAATAGAGGAAAAAGGAAATAGTAAAGAGGAAAGTTTCGCGTTGAAGAAAGGGGAAAATATTCTTTCAATGAATCTGGAACCGGGTGAAGACATGAAACTCTGGAATGAATTTCATCCAAACATTTATACATTGGAAGCCAGTCTTAAAGATCAAACTTCAGGGGAAACTGACCTTCGCACCACTACTTTTGGGATGCGGGAATTTAAAGCGGTTGGGAATCAGTTGACGATAAACGGTCAGTCTACATTTTTAAGGGGAACATTGGAATGTGCCATCTTCCCTAAAACCGGCTACCCTGCAACAGATATTAAGGATTGGCTTCGTATTTTTTGTATTTGCAGGGCACACGGATTGAACCACATGCGTTTCCATTCATGGTGTCCGCCACAGGCAGCTTTCGATGCGGCTGACCAGTCGGGTTTTTACCTTCAGGTTGAATGTTCTTCATGGGCAAATACTTCTTCGGCCATCGGTGACGGAAAGCCAATTGATCAGTACCTCTATGATGAAAGTCAGCGAATGGTTGAGGAATATGGCAATCATCCGTCGTTTTGCATGATGCTTTACGGTAATGAGCCAGCGGGTAAAAACCAGGTTTCGTATCTGACGGAGTTTGTTAAATTCTGGAAGAATAAAGATTCACGCAGGATTTATACTTCAGGAGCAGGATGGCCAATACTTCCTGAAAATGATTACCTGAGTTCGGCAGATCCGCGCATTGAGGGATGGGGGCAAGAGTTGAAAAGTATTATTAATAGCCAGCCCCCACGGACTGATTATGATTGGTCTTCCTTTAATTCGAAGTATCCGCAGCCGGTTGTCAGTCATGAGATCGGCCAGTGGTGTGTATATCCTGATTTCAAGGAAATAGTCCAATATGATGGTGTTCTGCATGCCCGTAACTTCGAGATCTTTCAGGAGACACTGAAGGATCATGGTATGGCTCAACTGGCTGACAGCTTTTTACTGGCATCAGGGAAATTACAGGCACTTTGCTACAAGGCAGATATTGAAGCTGCACTACGGACCCCCCATTTTGGCGGATTTCAGTTACTCGATCTGCATGATTTCCCGGGACAGGGGACCGCTTTGGTGGGCGTCCTGAATGCTTTCTGGGGAGAAAAGGGATACATTAAAGCGGATGAATACCGGCATTTTTGCAATTCAACAGTTCCATTGGCACGACTGAAGAAATGTATTTTCACTACTGATGAAACCTTCGACGCAGATGTTGAAGTTGCTCATTATGGTGATGGGCCAATAAAAGCCTGTGTACCTGAATGGAAAATTACCGACAAAATGGGTAAGATTATTCAATCGGGTAAATTTGCAAAAACAGATATTCCCCTCGGCAATGTCTTTAAACTTGGATCAGTATCCTTCCCGCTATCTGCCATTTTAATTCCTGAGAAGCTAAAACTGGAAGTTAAATTAGACAGTCTGAGCAAAAGCTGGGATTTCTGGGTTTATCCAAAGATAAATGAAGTGATTCCGGGAGCAGGGAAGATCAGGGTAGTTCAAAAACTGGATGTTTCAACGGCTCAATTTCTGAAAGAGGGGGGATTAGTCTTCCTTAACCTTAGTAAGGGAACTCTAACAAAAGAAATGGGAGGGGACGTGAAGATCGGATTTTCAAGTATCTTCTGGAATACAGCATGGACCCATGGTCAGGCACCCAATACACTTGGTATTTTATGCAATCCGAATCATCCGGCCCTGGCTGAATTCCCCACTGAATACTACAGCAATTACCAATGGTGGGATGCCATGAGTCATTCCAATGCCATCAACCTGACGGGTTTCCCAAAAGATTTAAAACCCATTGTAAGGGTCATTGATGACTGGTTCACCAACCGTCCATTGGCATTGATCTTTGAGGGCAAGGTTGGAAAAGGGAAGATCATGATTTCTGGAATCGACCTGACCCAGGATGTTGATCAACGTCCCGAAGCACGTCAATTACTTTACAGTCTGAAAAAATATATGTGTGGTGAAAAGTTTAATCCGAAGGTTGAACTTAGCACAGAAAACATCTTAAACCTTACAAAATAAATCTAAAGATCATGATCCTAAAAAGTAAATTATCTGCTTATCTGTTTTTAATGTTCATCGTTTTACTTGGATTTGTATCCACTAAATCCTACTGCAACAGAAAGGAGAAAGAAATAAGGAAAAGTGTCCCCATATTGTTAACTCCGGCACCAAAGCCTCAGCCTCGCATCAATGGACCGCTGGTCTATGGATGTCGCCCCGGTCATCCTTTTCTTTACAGAATTCCCTGCCAGGGAAGCCGTCCCATTAGCTTCTCGGCAAAAGGACTGCCATCCGGGTTGAAACTTGATCCTTCAACCGGTATTATTTCGGGTATTGTTCCCGGAAAAGGAGAATACAATATTACGATTCAGGCAACTAATTCAAAAGGGAAAGATAGCAGGACCTTCAAGATCATGGCTGGAGATAAGCTTGCTCTCACTCCCCCGATGGGATGGAATCACTGGTATGCCCATTACGACCGCATTACAGATCAAATGATGAGGGAGGCAGCTGATGTGATGATCAGTAGCGGAATGGCTGATGTGGGTTACCAGTATGTGAATATTGATGATTGCTGGATGAATGCTCCCAAAAACAATGATCCCAAACGGATTGGTCCGTTAAGAGATGATCAGGGAAATGTTATTCCGAACAGTTATTTTTCTGACATGAAAAGTCTTACCAATTATATCCATGCCAAAGGGCTGAAAGCAGGAATTTATACTTCACCGGGGCCTCTAACTTGTGGCGGTTTTACCGGAGCCTATAAGCATGAAGAACAGGATGCACGGCAGTTTGCAGCCTGGGGCTTTGACTTTTTAAAGTATGACTGGTGTTCTTATGGAGATATTGCCGGGAAAGACAATAGCATTGAGGCATTCCAGAAGCCATACCACCAAATGGGGACTATTCTGAAATCTCTTGATAGGGACGTTGTCTTTAACCTGTGTCAGTATGGTATGGGAGATGTATGGAAATGGGGTGGGGAAGTTGGCGGGCATTGCTGGCGCACTTCAGGAGATCTGGGGTTCGAACTCGACCATATATTTGATGTTGCACTGAAAAACTGCGAGCACCGCGAATACTCTAAGCCGGGAGAATGGAATGATCCCGATTATATCCAGATTGGTTATATCGGCAATGCAGGCAAAATGGGTATTCCGGAATTGACTCCGATGCCTGAAGCTATGCAATATGCCTATATGTCGATGTGGAGTTTGATGGCTGCCCCGTTGATCTATAGTGGCGATATGTCGAAGCTTGATGCATTTACCCTAAATGTGCTATGTAATCCTGAAGTTATTGAGGTGAATCAGGATCCGCTGGGTGAATGTGCCCTTGTAATTAAAAAAGCTGAGGATTGCTTTCTGATGGTTAAAAATCTGCTTGATGGATCCAAAGCAGTAGGATTATTTAACCGGGGTAAAAGTGCAAGGGAAGTAAAAGTAGACTGGTCGGAATTGTATATTACCGGTAAACATACTGTACGTGATTTGTGGCGTGAGAAGGATCTGGGTAATTTTACTCAAAAGTATAGCGTAATGGTTCCGGCTCAAGGAGTTGTGCTGGTGAATATTGTGAAGTGAAAAAGCCCCACACAAACTCTCCCCACAAGGGGAGCGAGCAAGAATTGGGGCTATTTTAAAGCCTCCCCTTGTGGGGGAGGTTTGGAGGGGGCTTTCGTTAATATTCTCCAGTGACATCGGTCAATACCTCAAAACCGGTTTCAGTGATAAGAATAGTATGCTCAAATTGGGCTGAAAGCTTTTTATCGACAGTGCGGGCTGTCCATTTATCGGCCTTATCGACAATAGTTCCGGGTCTGCCTTCATTGATCATTGGTTCGATAGTGAAAGTCATGCCTGGTTTCATATATGGGCCTGTATTTCGTCGTGAAGTATGATCAATTTGTGGATCCTCATGAAATTTAACTCCGACACCATGTCCGCAGTACTCATAAACCACACTAAATCCTTTAGACTTGATGTATTTGCTGATTGCAAAACCAATGTTTCCAAACTGATTGCCTGATTTTACCTGTTGAATGCCTAAATCCAGGGAATGTTTGGTGGCCTCAATCAATTCGAGCGCAATAGGTGAAATATCACCAATTGTATACATTTTGGAGGTGTCACCAAAATAGCCATTCAGAATGGTAGTCACATCTATATTCAGGATATCGCCATTTCTCAATATTATTTTTTCGGAAGGTATACCATGGCAAACAACTTCATTCACCGAAATGCAGGAAGATTTAGGATAACCGCTATACCCTAGTGTTGCAGGTATTGCGCCGTTTTCACGAATAAAGGCTTCAATTTTCTGATCCAGGAATTCGGTTGATACACCTTCTTTTACAAATTCGGCAATATACTCTAAAGTTTGTCCTGCAAGTTTACTGCTCTTTCTGATGCCATCTATCTGTTCGGGTGTTTTTATGATGATCTTTTCCATGAAATATCTAAATTTTGTGCAAAAGTCGTTAAATCGATTGGTATATCAAAACTGAACAATAGATTTGTATAAAGGTTTACAATAACCTAAACAAATGGAAAAATATCAGGAACAGATCACGGTGAAATCCTATCAAACCAATCAGTATGGTAAAGCATCGATTGGTTCATTATTTAATATTCTGATTGAAGCGGCCTGGGCGCATGCTCAGGTTATGGACTGGGGATACGATAGTTTGAAGAGTAATAATCTGTTTTGGGTACTGTCGCGTATGTACTTTCAGGTTGAAAAATACCCGGCCTGGCAGGATAAACTTATACTGAACACTTGGTCGGCCGGTACGGACGGAATGTATGCCTACCGCGAATATATAGTAGAGAATGACCGGGGAGAGGTGCTTCTTCGGGCCAGTTCTGCCTGGCTGATCCTGGATATGGAGACCCATCGGATATTCAGGTTAAGCGATTTCAGGGCGACTTTTCCAAAACATACTGATTCGAATGCCTGCCGAAATCCAAAACGTATAAAGCCTGATGCTCATCCTGAAACCTTGAATTATTCTCCGGTTCTGTTCAGTGAACTAGACATTAACAAACACTTTAATAGTGTGAAATATCTGGAACGGGTATTGGATGACTATGGAATAGATTTTCTGAACGCATATGAGCCGGCGGAGTTGGAGGTAAATTACCTGAAAGAAGGGCAGGCTGGTGATCAGATAGCAGTTACCCGCACGCAAAATACGGACAGAGAATACCTGAATTGCCTGGTTCGGCAATCGGATGAAGCCGATCTGTGTGTAATGCGGATTGTATGGAGGGGCAGAATCTAAGTGGATTTTGATATTTGTTTAAGCCGCACTTCCCTGTATAGGTTTTATGTCATTTAATACTTGCCTTTTCTGAGTCCCTTCTTCTTCAAGATCAAAGTCATTTTGTAAACCGAGCCAGAATTTTGGACTGTTTCCGAAAAACCTTGAAAGTCTAAGTGCTGTATCAGCTGTAATTCGTCTATTCCCTTTTAATATTTCGCTAACTCTGGTTTGTGGTATAAAGGTTTCTTTGGCAAGTCGATAGGCAGAAATGCTCAACGGGATCAGAAATTCCTCATTTAATATTTCTCCGGGGTGTATGTTTTTTAAAGTCTCCATAAATGCATGTTTAATGGTAATCAACAATTTTCACATCATAAGCATCATTATTAATCCAAACAAAAATAATTCTCCATTGGTTATTTATTCTGATGCTGAAATAACTGGATAGATCTCCTTTAAGCTTTTCTAAACGGTTTGCAGGTGGAATTTTTAAGTCATTGATTTCCTGTGAACTGTTTATCATTCTCAGTTTCCTACGTGCAACATCCTGAATTTCATTCGGTAACTTTCTGGAACGGATTCCTTTCCAAATCAATTCAGTTTCTTTGTCACCAAATTCTTTTATCATTTGAAATAGGGATGTTTTTACGTTACTAACGCCAAAGGTAGGTAAATGATTTAAAATCTCAAAATTTAAATACCTGAATACATTTCTGAAATTTGTGCAACTTTTTCGTCCAAAGGCATATAACCATCGAGCCAATGAATTTCCGTACCCTGTTTTTCCATTCTGCGAAACCAGGTCATTTGTCGTTTGGCAAACTGATGAATAGCAACGTTTAATCCTTCAAACATCTCCTGGTAGGTAAGCTGTCCGGTCAGGTGAAGGGTCATGAATTTGTATTCCAAACCATAGTAAGTAAGCTGTTCGGGAGTTAAACCACTGTCCAATAAAAGTTGGACTTCATCGAGCATGCCATTGTTCAGCCGTTGTCTCAATCGGTTGGTGATACGTTTCCGTCGGGAAATACGATCGAATTTTACCCCAACAACAAGGCTTCGAATATCGGGCATTGAAGTGTCAATTTCAGGATGAGAGAGGTAATACTCTTCGATTTCAATAGCTCTTACAGCTCTTTTTTCGTTTTCTATGTCGGTTTGGTTATGGAGGTAGTTTTTATATGTTTTAAGTATAGCTGTCAGTTCTTCGAGTGTTTTACTAGCCAGACTATCACGTAATGGCTCATTTAATGGAACCTGAATCAGTTTGTAATTCTTAAGAACTGCCTCCAGATATAAGCCGCTGCCTCCACACATCACCGGAAGTTTTCCCCTGTCGGTGATTTCATTAAAGACTCTCAGAAAATCTTTCTGAAATTCATAGACATTATATTCGTATCCTGCGTCTACAATGTCAATCAGGTGATAAGGGACGGCCTTCCCGTCAATAATATAATCAGCATAATCCTTCCCGGTTCCAAGATTCATTCCCCTGTATACCTGTCTCGAATCGGCAGAAATGATCTCCCCATCAAGTAATTGAGCCACTTTGGCTGCAACACTTGTTTTCCCTGATGCTGTTGGCCCAAGAATGGTAATTAGATTATATTTTTCGTTATGCATGATTACTGAAGTTTTCGAAGTACAAAATAATGTATTTTTGCAAGACAAATTTAATAACAGGTTTCAATTGAGGATATTTCTGCCACTAAGGCACGATGACTCTAAGAAACACTAAGATTTAACTGTGATATTTATGAAATTTTGTGCCTTTGAGCCTTTGCGGCATTGAATTAACTTTTGAGACTTTTTACAATAAATGGAACACAAACAACAAAAAATAAGCATTAAAAACAAAAAGGCTTTCTTTGATTACGAGATCATCGAAACCTTTTATGCAGGTATCCAATTGGCGGGAACGGAGATTAAATCGATCCGGAGTGCAAAGGCTAGCCTTGTAGATTCGTTCTGTTCCTTCACATCAAGTCAGTTGTATGTCAGAAATATGCATATTTCTGAGTACGAACTGGGAACCTGTAATAATCACATTGCCAAGCGGGACCGCAAACTACTCCTCAACCGTAAAGAACTCGATAAATTGCAGAAAAAAACCAAGGAAGGTGGTATAACCATTGTACCTTTGAAGCTTTTCATCAATGATCGGGGATTGGCTAAACTGGAGATTTCATTGGCCAAGGGGAAAAAGACTTTCGATAAACGTGAAACCCTGAAACTAAAAGACGATACCCGAGAAATGGATCGGGCGAGGAAAGTATAGTTGACAGTAATCAGTCTCAGTTTCCAATAGTAAGGCATTTTTTCCCCAAAGGTGATTTGTTCATAATTAATCTTTAAGCAAAAAAGCCCGGTAGAAATATTTCCACCAGGCTCTTCTCTGAAGTTTAAATAGATAATTTTCTTATTTCAAGGTTGCCAAAGCGTCTTTAATGCGAGTAAGTGATTTGGTCAGGTCGGCTTCCGAAGCAGCATACGAAATACGGATACATTCCGGAGCACCAAAAGCTTCACCTGAAACAACTCCTGTGAAGGCATTCGACAAGATGAATAATCCCATATCATCAGCATTGTTAATGGTTATTGTACCATCCGATTTTCCAAAGAATGACGAAATATCAGGGAATACATAAAATGCGCCATCAGGCTTGCTTGTTTTTACACCGGGTATTTCAGCCAGCATTGAAAGGACCAGATTACGTCGTTTTTCGAATTGCTCCACCATAGCATATACGGTATCAAGCGGTGCATTTAATGCAGCAACCGAAGCAATTTGTGAAACAGAACATGGTCCTGAGGTATATTGTCCCTGTAATTTATTACATGCTTTAGCCAGCCAAAGTGGTGCAGCAATGTACCCGATACGGTAACCAGTCATGGCAAAGGCTTTCGATACACCATTCACCACCACTACCTGGGCTTTAATTTCGGGGAATTGGGCAATACTTTCATGTTTGATTCCATAAACTATGTGTTCGTAAATTTCATCAGAGATCACTATAATATTTGGGTTTTTAGCAAATATGTCGGCAAATGCTTTCAACTCAGCTTTGGTATAGACACTACCGGTTGGATTACTCGGACTGCTAAAAAGAAATGCTCTTGTTTTTGGGGTAATGGCTGCTTCCAGTTGGGCAGGGGTAATTTTGAAATCACTGTCAACCGTTGTTGGAATGATCACGTTTTTACCTTCATTCAATTTCACTAACTCGATATAGGTTACCCAATACGGAGCGGGAATAATTACCTCGTCGTCTTTATTGATCAATGCCTGAAGCAGATTGGCAATGGAATGTTTTGCACCATTCGATACGATAATCTGATCCGTGGTATAATCCAGATTGTTGTCGCGTTTAAGCTTATCAACGATTGCCTTAAGTAGTGAAGCATAGCCAGGAACCGGTGAATAAGTGGAATAATTATCGTCTATGGCCTTCTTCGCTGCCTCCTTGATGAAGTCGGGGGTGTTAAAATCCGGTTCACCAACTCCAAGGCTAATTACGTCAATACCCTTCTCTTTTAACTCGCGGCTTTTTTGGGCCACAGCCAGGGTGGCGGATGCCGATAAACATGCAACTCTGTCTGAAACTCTCTCCATAACTGATATTTAGATGTGTTTAATGTTTAATTTTTTCCGTGTGCAAGATACTTAAAAAAACTGTTTGAGTATTTCTCTGTTTCAATTTGTAAATTATTGGGCTGAATTATTACCTAGTTGTAATTTCATGTTAGCTTATTAATGAAATCACAGACCTTCATCTGCAATTTTTGATAACTGTCATAATCTGTAACAATAAACATTTCAGAGCCTTTTATCAGATTATTCAACTCTTGTGCCATTTTAACCGGATGGTTTTCATCACCGGGCTGTGAAACAATCAAGCATGGAACATTTATATTGGAAATTTGTTCGCGGGTCGGTAAATCGGAGATTGCTCCTCCCCGATAAATGGAGGAGTAGTAATATGGCTCAAAGCCCAGTCTGAATTCAAGAAGAAGTTGCCGTGTCCCGGGATGCATTTGTTCAAAGAATTCAGGAGGGTCCTGATTCAACTGAATTATTCTTTTCATTATATCAGGAATAGTATTCTTTTCAGCTTTGGCTGCTATTTTTTCATAAATTGTTTTTACTCCTGAACGCATTTCCCAGGCTGGGGGAGGAGTAACCAGTATCAAAGCGTTTACTCTCTCAGGATATTTGACTGCACAATGAATAGCCGTCCCTGAACCCATAGATGATCCACCGAGAATCATTGTATTGTATTTTTGTGCCTCGGCCACTATTATCAATTCCTCGGCCATAGCATCCCAGGTATAATTGCCGTTAACTGATTTATTGCAGGCATCATATCTGACTAATGAAACGAGTTCTGAAAGCCGGTAAAGATCAATAAGCGAGAATATTGAATCCGATTCAACCGAATTCAACATACCATGTAACCAGACAAATGGCTGTCCATCTCCGTGAATTATCGGTTGAGGTGTTTCTGTATTATACTTCATCTGATTATTCTTCGGTCTTTATAATTATTTAAACAGGAATACAAATCATCATATTCCAAAGACAAGTCCTGAAATTGAAAATAATACAATATACATTCCTGAATCAATTGCCAACAATTTCAACGATCGGTTTGCAAAAAGGTAAGTACCAGTCATTGCAGGAACAATCCATAAAACAGCTATAAAAAAACCATAAAGGAACCCATTTAGGCTTCCCTGTTTGGAAACAACTGCAGCTAATGCTGAAAGTGCAATAAAATGCATCACTGCTGTGCCGCCAAAAATGAGTGGGGCATTTATCTTTTGTTTAATGTTATTTGGATTATTCTCACTGGACCATGTTTTACCAAAAAGTAAAGGCCGATGCCAGGCAAATCCGATTATAAAAGAAAATATTGTCATCACAATTACCGGCAGCCAATTAATATTCGAGATTAGATTAGATAGGTTCATATTTATTTCTTTAGATTAATTCTGTTTAATTAGGTTGAAAGGATATTTTAGGAAATTGCGTGAAGTGAAGATTTGGACTTACAATTATTCAAATAATCCTTCGTCGCGAATGAGCATCAATATGGAGGAATGAGGAAGTATCATATACTTTTCCTTGTTGAATTCGATTTCCCATCCATTATTGTTGAGATATACGGCCAAATCACCAACATTAGCCTGAAGTGGAACATATTTTACCTCATCCTTCTTTTCTTTCCAGGGTTCATCGGCATCAGTCATTGCCGGAATTGGGTATCCCGGACCAACTTTAACCACATAGCCACTATGTGTTTTTTCATTCTCCTGCACTGTTGGTGGCAGGTATAATCCTGACGCGGTAATGCTCTGTTGATTTTTGGGCCGGATTAAGACCCGGTCACCGATCATGATAAATTTCTCCAGATCTTTTTCTTCAATGATTAACGACATACGTTCTGTGTTTTGCTTTATACAAATATAAAACAATCGGTTTGAATCATCTGCTTTTAGGAAAGAATGACAATTTTAATGTTTCAGAAATATTTTTCTTAAGTGACTTTCCTCTTTTTATGAATAAAAAATCAAGTTTATTTTTCAAATAAAAGGACTTAACTCAAATTTAACATTGAGTATAATATTGAAATTCAATACAATATGAATAAAGTAAAAAATATTTAAAAATATATGGTACTATGTGTTGCAAGATACCATAGAAAAGATATATATTTGCAGTACAAATAACAATGCAACGAAAGGTAGAGTTTTTAAAAAAGATCTATATAGATTGTAACGAAAACAAAAATCGATCGTCATAGGGTTAGAAACAAAGATTTAAAAACTGAAATAACAATTTTAAAGTATAGGAGCACAGAATCATGAAAACAAAAAACAACATTCAGAAAACAGTAAAGAGTCAGATTAAAATGATGGTTTTACGCGGTAGCGCAGTTGTTATTAGTTTAATATTAATCAGCTGGTCCACTACAGCCCAGAATTTCTGGGATCAATTTTTAACTAATCCTACCTATGAGCAGACTGCCATTTCTCAGACTGAACAGCCTACGGAAACAGTAAATACGAATGCTACTTTAGAAGGATCAAAAACTGATGTTTCTACAAAAGCAACTTATTCAACTTTAAATTCTGCTACAGAAACTAAAGCCGAAGCAAGATCAGCATTTACGAATGAAGTTTCGAAGAACGTCATAGAATACAAGGCAAATAAATTTGTTGAAGACGATATGGTTGGTGAAATTGAAGCATGGAAGAATGGCAACTCTGAAACCAGTAACGAAGCTGTTGAAACAGAATCTGCCCTCCAGATTGAAAGCGAAATGAAAGACATTGAATATGATGCAAAGAAATTTGTTGATTCTGAAGTGGATCATGAAATTGAAAACCTGAATAATAGCAATGACGAAACTGATTACGAAGCATCTGAGTATGTCATCGGATACAATGCTGATAAGTTTGTTGAAGGTGAAATGACAAACGAAATTGGAATCTGGAAGAATGCCAATACCGAAACTGTTGAAGCTGAATCTGAAGTTTCATTTGAAACAACAATGAAAGACATTGAATATAAAGCCGGAAAATTTGTTGCCTCCGAATCAGAAAATGAATCTGAAAACTGCTTGAACAATGATGCTGTAGAAACTGAATCTGCACTGATGATTGAAGTCAGAATGAATAAGCTTGAATATAAGGCAGAGAAATTTGTTGACACTGAAATAGCTACTGAAATCGAAAACTGGAAAAACAACAATGCAGGAGCAAACAAAGAAGCCCAGGATGCAAAATCTGAACATGATATCGACGCCCTGATGAAAAATACAGAATATGCCGACAGATTTGTTAATGCTGAATTGTTATTGGAAACCGATAGCCAGGCAAGCAATTATAACTTCTTCATTGAAGCAGAAGCTCAAACTGCAAAAGAAGCCGAATTGGAAGTTGCAAAATATGCTGAAAAGCAATTACTTCTTGAGGCAAAAAATAATAACCAGGAAACAGTAGTACCCGATTACGATTTGATTAAAGCAGACGAAGCTCAAACTGCAGCCGAAGCTGAACAAGAAACTGCAAAATATACTGAAAAACAAATAATTCTGTTGGAAAAAGATAACCGGGAGGAAGTCACAGTGAACGATGAAGATTTCATTGAAACGGCAGAAGCACAAACTGCAATGGAAGCTAAAATGGAAATAGCCAAATATGCAGAAAAACAATTTGAGTTACTGAAGAATACTTCAAATTCTGAACCTTTAATGAATGGTGATAATTTCAATAAATCAGTTGAAAAAGGATCTTACACAAAAGATAATCAGCAAATTGAAAAATATGCATCCAAAAGATTAGCTCATCATCACAACAAATCAGTAAAGTATACCGCCGAAGCAGAACCGCAGGAAAACTAGAATCATTCGGAAGACTATTGAATCTAAATAAACTAAACAACTAAATTAAATCTGGGAGGCAATATCATGAAACTGGAAAACACAAAAGCACAGATGCGGAAAGGGGTACTCGAATATTGCATTATGTTGGTACTCGAAAATAAACCACTTTACGTCAGCGATATCATTCAAAACCTGGAAAAGTCAAAAATGATTGTAGTGGAAGGAACGCTCTACCCCATGTTGAACAGACTGAAAAACGAAGGTTACCTGGGATACCGCTGGGAAGAATCTCTTCAGGGACCACCCCGCAAGTACTATGAACTTACTGAATCCGGTAAAAATTTCCTTAATGAGCTCGCAAATGTTTGGAATGAATTAGTCGATGCAGTTTTTCATATCAACAAACGAATATAAAATGGAGCAAGGAAATAGAAAAGAGGAACAAGGAAATAGGAAGAAGTCATTCAGAAACAACAGAACCAAAACAACATTTCAAACCACAGAAACATTTCAAACAATAGACACCATGAAAAAGACATTCACCATAAACGTAAGCGGCAGTATTTTTTACATCGAGGAAGATGCTTTTGAAAAACTGCAAAATTACCTTCAACTGCTAAATAATTACTTCAGTTGCCAGGAAGGTGGTAAAGAAATATTACAGGACATCGAATCCCGGATTGCAGAATTACTTCAGGAAAAGATCAGCGAAGGAAAGCAAGCTGTTATCAGCGAATGGGTCGACGAAGTGATGCAGCGAATGGGGAAACCCGAAGATTTTAAGGATGCTGAAGATGCTGAAAATGCAACGAATGTATGCGATCATGATAAAATGGGAAGGACAAAAAAACGTCTTTACCGCGATAACGAAAATCATGTAATAGGAGGTGTTTGCTCTGGTATGGGCTCTTATTTTAATATTGATCCCGTTTTTCTTAGGATTATTTTTCTTGTCCTGTTTTTCTTGGGAATTGGAATTTCTGCCATCATTTATCTGATTTTGTTGATTTTGGTTCCGAAGGCAACCACTACCTCCCAACGTCTGGAAATGAGAGGTGAAGAAGCCACAATTACAAACATCCGTAAAACAATTCAGGAAGAAGTTAAAGAAGTTAAAAAAAGCTTTTCAAATTTCAATCAGTCCGAAACATTTCAGAAAGGGAAAGAGATAGCCAATAAGGCTGGTCAGGCTTCTGTCCAGGTGATAAGAGGACTCGGAAAGGCAACAGCTGTTGCATTTGGTAGCTTATTGATTCTAATCGGGTTCATTGGTTTTATTGCAGTCCTGGTTTCAGTAGCAGTTGGTAATTCAGTCATTCATGCTCATACAGTAGGATTAAATCCTGAAATCGATTTTTCAGGTCTCTTAGGCTTTATGGTAAGTCCCGGTGTAGTAAGTCTTTCCATTTTGTTGTTTGTTTTGCTGATTGGGATTCCCTTGCTGGCCATTCTGTTTATTGGCACAAAGTTGGTGTTCAGGTATAAAACTAACAATAGACTCATTGGTACAGGTGCATTTGGAATCTGGTTAGTGGCGCTCATTTCAATGATTATTCTGTCTGCCGGACAGTTTAGTAATTTCAGCCAGAAAAACACTGTTTCCTCCGGAAAACCGATCAATTGCCCGACCTGCAAAACACTTTATCTTGAATTGGGGAATGCGCCTGAAATGATGGAATCCGAAAATAACATCCGGTTTGAAGATTTTACAATGATTACAAATGGTGGCGAAAAAGTACTTGCCGGAAATCCCCACCTGCAGATTGAGACAACTGACTCCAAAGACTTTTCTGTTACTATCAGAAAGACTGCACGTGGGAAAAATACAGACGAAGTTCAAAAAAATCTCGATAATATCCTGTATACGATCACAAGCAAGGATTCGACCCTGACACTTGATTCGCATTTTACTGTTGGCAATCAAACCAAATGGCGCAACCAGGAAGTGTTGGTAACTGTAAAAGTACCAACCGGCAAAATGATTCATCTCAGTCCAAATCTTGATCAGCTTCACTTCGATTTCGATAATATTAACAACATGTGGAATAAAGATATGACTGGAAAAACCTGGACGATGACTACTGAAGGGCTCACACTGAAAGAGTAATAAGTCATTAGGAAAGGCTGATGTCAACGATAGGTATCGAATGCAGAGGATGATAGTCTTCAAAACCCTTTTAAACCTTAATAATTGAAACAATACTAACAATAGAAACTTTTAACTAACAGAAATTCAGAAACATTTAAAACTCAAAGTCATGAAACGGTTAACACGCTCAAACGAAAAATTAGTTGCTGGTGTAATTAGTGGCATTTCAAACTATGTAAATCCAGAGCTCGATCCAGTATTTTTCAGACTGGCATTTGCCTGGATTACCTTTTTCAATCCTTACCTGATATTAATTTACCTGGGAATGGTGCTCATATTACCCATAGAAGAGGTGAGTTATTCAAAACAGTAAGTACTGTAAATGTCTATTTTCAAGGGTCCGATCTTTCAAAAAGATCGGACCCTTTGTGTTTAATAACTTATGAATGCCTTATACCCGCGCTTTATGATATGATTGTGATTTGTTTTCTATCTGTATATAAATCCAAAAATAAACACAGATAGAACACAGATAGAAGACAGATGATAAAGCGCAGATAACTGGCGTGTATGGACTTTGGATAAACTTTATACCGATTTGATTGAATCCGTATGAACAGGATAAGGCTAAATTGTTTATTGATTTGAAGATTCTGGATCAGTTTCTATTACTTTGTTTATTAATTGGGCTAAAACTTAAAACAAAACATTTAGTTGCTTGTTTTAAACCCTGAAATTAATATGTGGATTAAGATTAATGGCCAGTAAAATAATATTATAATGCACTATTCGATCAAAGATCTGGAATATCTTTCGGGAGTCAAAGCACATACTATTCGTATCTGGGAAAAACGATACAGTCTTCTGGATCCCAACAGGACTGATACCAACATAAGGACCTATTCAGATGATGATGTGCGCAGGATTTTGAATGTGGCCATGCTGGTGAAAAACGGCTACAAGATTTCGAATATCGCAGCCTTTGATAATATCAAGATTCAGTCTGAAGTGCTTCGGATTGACCGAAATCTGAGTGGACCGGAAAGAAATATAGACCAGTTGCTCTACCAAACCGTAAATCTGGAAACCCTGGCATTTGAAAAGCTACTTGATACAATAATCCTTGAAAATGGCATGGCGAAGACCATGCAGAGCGTGATCTTCCCTTTTTTCGAACGAATTGGTATTTTGTGGCAGGCAGGATCAATCTATGCGGCTCACGAGCATTTTGTATCCAATCTGATCAGGAGCAGGCTAATTAGGGAAACTTCCAAATTTGAAATTCACGAAGGTGCCAAGACTGTTTTGTTCTTTTTACGTGAAGATGAATGGCACGAATTCGGTTTGCTTTACTTTCATTTTTTGGCGGCTCAATCCGATATGCATTGTGTGTATCTTGGACAGAGCTTACCTTTTGGCGATCTGACGAATCTCTTAATTCATACTGAATTTGATTTCGTCTGTACTTCATTTATTCAGGCCATTGAAAAGCCAGAATTGGAACAATACCTGTACAATTTATCTTTGGTATTCAACCTGAATAAGATACTTATTTCGGGACGTCAAATTGCTATTCATAAGCCAAAGTTACCATCCAATACGATAGTAATTAAGAACAGTAACGACTTTATCAGAAGAATTTCTATATAGTCTTTTGGGGAGTATTCAATGTTCAGTTGCGGATTTTCAAGTCATCTGTTATCATTAGCTTCGCGACATTTGTTGTCAGAGTTGGCTATATTATAATGAATATATGGCGAAGAAATGCAACACGCTTCCGGCCAGAACAAATAAGTGCCAGATACCATGACCATAAGGAAGAGTGAGCCAGAGGTAGAAAATAACTCCAACTGAATAAGCCAGTCCGCCCAAAACAAGGAAAGTAATACTGATTGAGGGCAGGCTATGGTAAATTTGGTTACCAGCCAGGACGAACATCCATCCCATTAATAAATAAATTGCTACCATTAATTTACGGAACCTGTAAACCCAGATGGAGCGGATTACAGCTCCGGCCAGTGCAATACTCCAGATAATTCCAAACAAAGTCCATCCCCATACACCACGAAGAGAAGTGAGCAGGATAGGTGTATAGGTTCCGGCGATGAGCAGAAAGATAGAAATATGATCAAAGCGGGCAAAGATGTTTTTAATCCGGGGACTGCTAAAGCTGTGATAAAGTGTTGATGACAGATACAATAGGACTAAGGTGCATCCGTAAATTGAAAAGCTTAGCATATGCCAGATGTCGTCGTGTCTGCCGGCAACGATGATAAGAATAACCAAGGCAACAATGCTCAGCAGGGCCCCAATCCCGTGGGTAATGCTATTTGCAATTTCTTCTCCTTTACTTAGTTGACGGAAAGTATTTGCTGATTGTGAATTCATCTTGAAAATAGTTTACTATTGGAACGATTTTCAATCTGTTTTTGTTTACAAAATGTTGCTGCAAATTCAGATATTGGTCTTTTTATCAATGAGATAATAATTGCGTTCAGTGGAGTTGCGTACATTTAATTCGGCCAGGAATCCTGCCAGGAAGAGTTGGGTTCCAATAATCATTGCTGTAAGTGCCAGATAAAAATAAGGGCTTTCGGTGATGCGTGGGGCACGTAGATTTTGAATGCTAAGTATTAGTTTTTGAGCACCTTCCCATACAGCTGCAGCCAATCCCAGTAAGAACATAAGAGTACCTAAGACGCCAAATAAATGCATAGGTCGCTTGCTGAACTTCGAAATAAATATTACTGAAAGCAAATCGAGTGGCCCTCGAATAAAGCGTTCCATTCCAAATTTGGTTGTTCCGTATTTGCGTTCCTGGTGCTGGACTACTTTCTCTCCAATGCGCTTGAATCCGGCCCATTTGGCCAGAACAGGGATATAGCGGTGCATGTCGCCATAGACTTCAATGCTTTTAATCACTTGCTTCCGGTAGGCTTTTAGTCCACAGTTAAAATCATGGATTTTTATCCCAGTCATTCGTCGGGCAGTCCAGTTGTAGAACTTACTTGGAAGGTTCTTGGAAAAGAAGGGATCGTATCGTTTTTTCTTCCAGCCTGAAACGAGGTCATACTTCTCAACACTTATCATGTTATAAAGTTCGGGAATTTCCTCCGGGCTGTCCTGCAGATCTGCATCCATAGTAATTACCACTTCCCCTTCGGCAGCAGCAAAGCCACAATACAATCCGGCTGATTTTCCGTAGTTACGCCTGAATTTAATCCCTTTAATGCATGGGTTTTGTTGACTAAGATTCTCGATCAGTTCCCATGAACCATCGGTACTGCCATCATCAATCAAAATAACTTCGTATGAAAAGTTGTTGACGTTCATTACCCTTTCAATCCATGACGTCAGTTCAGAAAGCGATTCTACTTCATTAAATAAAGGTACAACTACGGAAATATCCATGTTTCTATTCTTCTGTTTTTACATCTTCCATTGCTTCATCAAAAGCATCTTCACTTGGTAGCTTTTTTACGAAAATTGAAGAGACCAAAGATATAATTGTTCCGATAAAAACGGAACCGAATAATCCCATGATTGACATCCAACCCGGGGTCATCATTTTGGAAGTAATGCTCATTGCAGCTTCAACCTGGTCTTCACTCATGCCTTTTTGCACTAAAGCTTCCTCCTGAAGTGTTTTCATTTGTTGTATCAGACCCGGATCGATAAAGGAATATAAAATTAAGGTGTAAAGTGCACTGATAACTCCGCTGAAAAGCATGGCAGCAGCGGCAATTCCAACTGCCTCACCATAACTTATTATTCCGTTCCGTTCAGTGTTACGGTAATGAAACTGAACAAGCACAATGGCCAGGGCATACAATGGAAATGAGATATATCCTAAGGCCTTATTGGTGGTTTGTCCGGTAGCGTATAGGAGCACGGAATAGAATGTGAAGAAAATACCAATGTAAAGACCATAAATCATTGCTGATTTCCAAAAAGTTGATTTTTGTTCCATAGTAAGAGATTGATTTGTGATTAACAAATATATTTGATTTTATTGAGAGCACACTCATTTGCGCAGAATTTAAAAGACAATTGGCCTTTATTTTTTAGAATACTGCTATTTTTTAGCATGGAGTTTTTGTAAGTCAGGTTTCCATCGGAGTTCTTACAGGAATTATCAGGCTTTTGATTCATCCAAATTTGAATAAAAAAGGTATTAATGCAATAAAGTCAATTTAAATTCATGCGGATTAATCTTTTTTTAATTCAATACTTGTTTGAGTGCTAAAGGATTAGTTTTTCAGATTGAAAAATATTTCAGGCATCCTTTGAATTCGTTTGCGGGGTAGTCATTTTTTTCTACTTTTGTCGGCGGGTAAGTCCTGTACGACTAGCTCCTATTGAATTCCCCCAGGGTCGGAAGGCAGCAAGGGTAGATGGTTGAGCGGTGCGATGCAGGTAGCTTACCCGCTTTTTTTTGCCGAATTAGCTCAGTTGGCCAGAGCACGTGATTTGTAATCTCGGGGTCCTCAGTTCGAATCTGAGATTCGGCTCATTATTGAATAGGTTCAGAAAATGTTGATCAGGGAGATATTTAAGTAACCGGCCTGGTTGCTGAATAGCCGGAATAACTTTGACGGCACAGAGGCTTTGACCTCTGAAATACGTTCACTAAATCTTAATAAATTTTTGGGGAGATACCAAAGTGGCCAACTGGGGCAGACTGTAACTCTGCTGGCGTACGCCTTCGTAGGTTCGAATCCTGCTCTCCCCACAACAAAAGAAGTTACAAGTTACAAGTTCAAAGTTCCAGGTTACGTCATCTTGGAACTTGAAACCTGGAACTTTAAACTTTATTGCGGGAGTAGCTCAGCTGATAGAGCATTAGCCTTCCAAGCTAAGGGTCGCGAGTTTGAATCTCGTCTCCCGCTCATTTGAAACCAGCACATTACATTTTTTTGTAGGTGCTGGTTTTTGTGTTTTAATAACATGCTATTTCAGTCAAAAAATAATTCCACAAAAGTCAACTCAAGTCCCATAAACTCATCATAGATTGCCAGAAATCTTTTCTCATTGAACATGTCGATTGTCTTTGAAGTAAAAAGCAATTTTAAAGAATGACATGTGAAATTATTTTATGCGCTTCAGCGAATGCTTACTTTTCATTCAGATTCACGGAGTAAACGATGCGCCCTCTTCTCAGCGCTACTGAACTGGTGATTCCTGTGGATGATCGACTAGTCATATACACTGATGTAGAAACAGGAACCTGGCTATGTAGTTAAGAGATGTGGAATACAATTTCGTCTCTGTCGGGTCAAATATATTTTACAAATATACCTGACTTTATACTCTTTGTTCTATATCTAATTAGGGTCTGCTGAAAAACCGGATGGATGCAAATAGTTACAATTGAAGCGGTATTAAAACCTGGCATTTCAATCCAGGACCGAAACAAAGGATTATTAATTGAATGCTTTGAATTAGCTTCATGACGACATGGCGTTTAAATTGTTCTTTTGACTTTGAGGACAGCTTATTATATACTACTTTCCAAAAATTGATGGATCAGATTCCATTCTGTCCTTGTATTGATTCAAAAAACCATTGTCTGTTCAAGGTTAAGGTGTTGATTGGGTCTCCCATATACCGGCCATCTAATAGAGTTTAAAA